>Ga0209542_10003690_pt1 | contig 32452 bp, 35 predicted proteins | sample RifCSPhighO2_01_FD_184028 | JGI IMG/M metagenome (GOLD analysis project Ga0209542, IMG submission 184028) | Soil microbial communities from Rifle, Colorado - Rifle CSP2_plank highO2_0.1 (SPAdes) (version 2) | ecosystem: Environmental > Terrestrial > Deep subsurface > Rock core/Sediment ... | reverse complement strand
GAATTATCATCGGTTGCCCAGATAAAAGCACCTCCAAAGAAACGGACGATGAATCGGTAATTACCGCGTCGGCGACAGCAAGAAGGGGCAGTAAGTCATCTTTACTCCCATACATTAAGACACCGTCTTGAAGAAGCCGGACTTTTGCCTTTGCTTCGGATAACCGGCTATGACGATGCAGTTTCGCTAAAACATTGTATTTTTTTCTCAGTAACGCTACCGCCGAAGCGTAATTATGAAGAGAAGACAAGCCACTGTGAGTCGGAAGGTATAAAATAGTTTTTTTGCTCAGATCAAGACCCGCTCTTATATTCTCCATCTCCTTCCGATTTATCGCTCCGGAGAACCAGTCATCAAATTTATGATTTCCAACAGTATAAGTCGTATTTATGAGTTTTAAATATTCTTCAGTGTAGGGCCCATAAGCCAAGGCAATGTCAAAATACGCCGACCAAGGAGCGAATGTCGCCAGTCCCTTTGAGCAACCGTCTAATATTCTTACGGTCTTTTTTCGAGAGAACCAGGTTTCGAAAGAAAGAGACCTAAGAGGCGGCCACATTAATGTTGAAACAAGAATATCGTATTTTTTAAGAAAATATTCAATGAAAGAGCTGTCATTAATTTCTGTGATAACCCGCCAATGGCAATTATTTTTTTCAAGCAGATCTATAATTTCATCAATATGGCTCCCGTTGCCGCGATCCCCGATATCGGCATGCCAAGTGTCGCACACGATGTATTCGGATTCAGTCAAATGGCCCGCGATATTTTTATAGTTATAATACTGATGGGGATCCCAGACAAAAAAAGCTATTTTCGCAGAAGGATTTTCTTTTTCTCTAAACTTTTGATACATAGTTGTTGCTCTTTTTGCTCTTTTTATCGTTAAAAGACGCAATAATACGCCGTTTTATTTCCGTATCGGAAATTTCCTTGGTATAGGGAATGAGAACCAGTTTAATATTATGATTATTAAGATATTCAATTACTTTTGCGCGATCTGTTTGCGACGGCCAGTCGTTCCCCTGCACCATAATATCTGGCTTGACCGAATCAAGCGTTCCTGTTTGATCGGTCCCCGAATGATATGTTATAACCTCGTCAACAAACGGAAGGGCGCGCATTTGCTTAATGCGCTCCCGCGTTGAAAGTATCGGAAAACATCCCTTGCTTTCAAATACGGCTTTATCTTTCTGGATGCCAACCACAAGCCGATCGCCAAGCGCTCTCGCCTTAATGAGAACATTTAAGTGGCCGCGATGCAAAATATCAAACACCCCGCTTGTATATACGATAATCATACTAATTTTTTTATAAATATTGGAATCTTGCCATTTTGATTTGACGGGAAATAATCTGTAATTTCAAACGCAACTTTAATCTTATTGCCTAAAATTCCATTAAAATATTCTCTCCCTTTTTTCTCAATAATGATAATCGCGCTTGGCCGCGCCGGTTTGTATCTAAAAATTAAATTTGCGAGTCCGATTTGTTCTATCTGCATGCGCTCAATTTCTTGGTGATAATTGACGGTAAAATATGCCAGAATGTGGTTTACGGGATACGAAACACCATAAGGAAGATCGATATTCCCTAAAATCCTGCCCTCAACTTCAAAGATAGGCAGTTGTCTTCCACACTGGCAATTAACATTGCGCCAACTGCCATAATCTCCCACTTCGTAACGAATAAAAGGCATAACCATATTCCAAAGATTGGTTACAATAATCTTTCCTTCAACAATTTCTAAATAATTCATCCACGGCACAATGTGCAAATTTTGCTCACCGTTGCCGCAATCGATGCCCAAGGGAGAAGCTTCTCTGGCTCCATACGCAGAAAAAATTTTTGATGAAAAAAAATCGCTCAAACGGTGGCGCAAATTGGCATTCATAGATTCGCCTATATAAATGATTGATTCTATTTTAAAAGAAATATTATCTTTTTGAAAAAAATACAAAACGCGATCAAGATGGGCTGGAGTTCCTATTAACAGTCGCGGGTTATAAGCTATAAAATCATTATAAATACGCTTGCGAAATTTCACTGATTCCATGTCAATCATTGATATGTGCATGCCCAATCCTTGCAGATTTCTTGCAGATTCTAAACCGAAAATGCAAATCTTGGCATCAACAGAAACGTTCATCCATCGATATGTCTCATATGTGCAAATTCGCCGGAGAAACAGATCTTTTTCGTCTTGAAATATTCGTAATGGTTCCCCTGTTGAACTGGAAGTAAATTGTTCCATAGTCCTTTCTCGATCCGTATTTCGTGCCAGAAGATTTTTAATAGGAATTTTCTTTATCTCTGCGCGGGTAAGCACCGGCAATTTTTTCAAGTCATTAAAATCCTTGAATTTCTCCGGATTAAAATTAATTTTTTTAAAAAGCTCCCGCCAATAAAAAACGTTATGGCCGGCATGCACTAAAATATTTTTTAATTTCTTCAACTGAATATCGCGCCAATCCGATTCCGAAAAAAAATCGGCTTGGGCAAGCGCCCACTGCTGCAGGCTTTCATCTATTTTACTGGCTCTTTTTCTTATAATACTGGGGAAAATACGATGGTTATATTCAATAGAAAAAGGCGGAGCAGTAATAATTTTTACCGCTAAAAATTTATTGAATTTTTGCTTGCCTAATAAATTAATTAAATTCATGTTTTATTTACTAAAATATACACCCGGCATTTAAAAAAGCCAATCATAATTTGATTGGCCCCCGGCTTAACATTTCACTTCTCAACTACCAAGCGAGTTTAGAGTCTTTAAAAGAGCTTGGTCAAAAAACTTTTGTGGATCCGGAATACTGTCTTTGGTAGTAAAATGGAAACGATTGAGTGATGTCGGAACAAAGCGGTTGGTAACCTCTACAAGCCCCCATTTTATGAACGCATTCAAAGGTCCAACCAAGGGTTCATAAGTTTTACCGAGTGCCCGTTCGAATATATCCTGAGGAATGTTTTTAAACGGCATAGGTTCCTTAGGCCAACGCGCGAAAATCGTTTTCTCCATCGTTCCAAAAGGAAGCGTCAAAAGGTCTTGATAGGATAGTCCCGTCACCATCTTCCCAACTTTATTCCAGAAAAGCGGATTACCATCATTATCTTTCTGCCCAACCATTCGTCCCCACAAGATTAAGTTTTCATTCTCACTTATTTCAGTAAACCAAAATAAATTAATCGTCGCGGCAAGTAATTTGAACAGTCCCAAACCCCGATCGTTAGGCTGAACGCACCATCCACCACTATACGCATAAGGACCATTATTATGTATTAGAAGAGCTTCATTTTCAACAGTAAAATAAACAAAATCTTTTAGTTGCGCCGCCCATGCAACCGCAACTAATTCTCCATCAATTCTGATACCCATTAAGAAAAAATCGGTTCCCAAGTGATCTTTCATCCATTTAAGATCATGAGGATAAAGAATTTCTTCGCGCGCATACTTCAGATAGAATGCTGTTACTTCATCAACTGCGGCACTATTCAAAAGCACTGCTTCCACCATGATTTTTTCTCCTCACCTTTATAGTTGATTACTCTAGTCGCGTTACTAATGCTTCCCAAATGAGACCGGCACCAAATGCTACAAAGCCAATCCATTGGCCGCGCTCGAGCTTGCCATGAAGATTCGCCCAGGCAAGCGCCATCAACACCGAAGCGGAAGAGGTGTTCCCGAACCGATCAACGGTGATCACTACACGCTCGGACGGAACATTCCATTTCTCTATACACGCTTCAATGATTCGGCGATTCGCTTGATGCGGAACGATGATATCAAGGTTTTGGGGTCGAAGACCGCACTGCTCCGCAGCCCGATTGAGCGCCATAGTCATAAGCGGAATCGCAGCTTCCCAAAGCTTGGGACCGTTCATCTGTCCATATCCACCATCCGGAACTTGCATCCAATCATGGCCCTCAGGACATATACCTCCAACCCGCCCCACGGGAGCTTCCCCCGGCTCAATAATAGCTGATCCAGCGCCATCTCCAAAAATTACGGACGGCCAATCGCCAGACTGTCGAGAAGTAAAGCGCGTAACATGCTCGGCAGCCACGACAGCGGACGGGCTTGGTAATTGGAGCGCGAGCCTAAGAGCAGTCACACTTCCGGCGCAGGCGGCATTGATATCAAAACCGGGACCTTGATAACCAAGCTGTCGCGCAACGCGAGCAACCGTCGGCGGAACCCACTGCCCCCCTGAATTCGTTGAACAGACAAGATGTTTGATAGAACCAATAGGAACGTAGGATGACTCGCAAGCTTCCTCAACAGCTTGTGCCGCCATTTCACTTACAGTCTCGGATCGGGCCACAAATCTAGTCTTAATTCCTGTTTTCCTTTCTACAACATCGGGCGGCAAGATATGGGCGAGGTCTTGATTTTCTACTTTAATTAAAGGAAGCACCAACCCAGTGCCTAAAATTTTCATCGCATGTTACCTCCATTTTTGACTATAAATTTTGTAAAATTACTATTTTTAAATTAATTCATATTTATTGATATGTCAATAAAAAATAAAAAACAGGAGTGATTTATATCGCTCCTGAGTAACGCTATTGGGACTACTATTTGTGTTTAACTAATTTTAATCTACTTTCCTGGCCGCCCCAGGCATTGCCTTCCATTGTTTTACCCTCTATTGTGAGACGTAACCATAATTTCGATAAAGTGATAGAGAGTACATTGCCCTCTAGAGTACCCTCAAATTTTTCGTAACGAAGGTACTTATCAGCGCCAGCGGCTTCGACCACGCCAAACACTTTATTGCCCTCAATTTTTTTCACCGTGATATAGATCCTGTCCGAAAACTGGCCGTTAAGTGTACTCCATTCGCCCCACCACTCGCCGACAAGCGACTGGGAATCAAAGGCAGATGCAATCTCGGCTACAGCTATCTGGGTAAACACCAAAATGAAGAAAAAAACTACAAAAACTGTTGCAAACGAGAGTGTTTTCCTCATTATCTTCTCCTTTGGGTTTATTAAATAGCTGTTCAGTTGATCATTCCTTTAAGATCAAGAATATCTATATTATGTCATTTACTAAACTCAATGTCAAATATATCTGGCCTCGACAACATGCCACTCTTTGTCTTCTTTTGCACACTTAAAGTATCGCTGATTTTTCTCAGGGAATGCTCTCCCCCGAAGTAAAACAACAGTTATGCAAGAGATAACAGCTTCCTGACCGTTTACGCGTATAATAGTATTACGAAAATAAATATTTCTAACTCTTTCAATGCTTTTTGACATCCGTGTCAAGTATTCACTCTTACTTGAAAATACACCTCTTGATGCCAATATTTCAATTGATGCGGCATCGGAATATACCGAAACCAATAATTCAAGATCTTTAGCGGCGATTGCTTTCACAGTCCGTTCTAATAGTGATGCAATTTGGATTTCATCGGTTGTCACCGGCTTTTCTAAATATTGTATATAGGCAATATTATTATTCATTAATAGGACTTTATTAATTAAATGATACGGTATATTTGTAAAAAAACAAGATTTGACAAAGTACATTAATTATGCTATTATTAGCATATCAGACAGATCTTGAAAAAACCCCAAACAGTCCTATAGGAGGACAAACCAATGACAGCCATAGTCGCGATCCTGTTTTCGATCATCCTCGTAGTTTCTCCGGCGATCGCCGGAGGAAACGACATCGGGCTGTTCGCCGGCGCCTGGACCGGCGAGTGGAAGTCGGACAAGGGCGATAGCGCGCCGATGCGCGCCATCACCACGGTAGCAGATGGCCTGGTGACGGTCGTCATGTTTCAAGCGCCGGCCCCCCCAGCCCCGACATTCTCATCACTTTCCATCGGGAAGGTGAGTGAGAACGGAGAGCTGATCATCGATGCCACTTCAAGCGGCATCGAGGGCGACGGAAGCGAGATGAAGTTCTGGCTGGATGGACCGCTGATTCTAAAGGGAACGTACCGGAATAAGTACGATAGCGGTACGTTCACTTTCAAGCGCTTCTCCCCAAGCGGTGCCTAGTTGTACCCGGACAGTGCGCGAGGTTTCGCCTCGTGCGCTGTCGGGCTCTTTTTTTATTAAAAAAGGACGGGAATTCATCCGCCCTTCGAGTTTTCGAGTTATTGAAGAATCGCCGCCGCCTGTCGACAGGCGGCGTGAAACATATTGTCGGGCACCCAGCAGGCGTCCGGATCATTGACTTGCGCCTCGGGCTTGTTTTTAGAAACAAGTTTTATGCCGCCGCCGGGTTTGCGGATAAACACAAATCTCACATTCATCACCCGCAAAAAAACCTTGCGCCTATTATCCGAAACTTCCTCAACAAGGATCTCCTCAGCCACCAATCGCTCCTTATCTCTGCTTTTATTTTATTGAATTTAAAGACCTAATTCTTATTCTTTATTATAACAGTATTTTTAAAGTTTGTAAAGTCCAAGTTTTTTATTTAAAAATTTCCGGCGAGAGTTTTTTCGCCAATTCTCCAAAAAACATTTTTAATTCCTCTTTAGTAATAGGATGAACCATTTTAGGCAAGGCCTCAACGCGTTTCACTTTAGCAAATTCGCCGCCAATGAATACATTATCAATTTTCATGCCAAATTTCAGTTCAGTGTCTTTTCTGACATCGGCAAGCTTTGCTTTTTTCAAAATAAAAAACACATCAATAAAGTCTTTGGGGTCAAAACGATCAATCAGCGCCATCAGTTTATTGGCAGCAATGTCACGAAAACTGTCAATCTTCAGCCCGCCGATGATTTCTGAATTTCCCAATTGCTTAAATGGATAGCGACTGAACTCGACTTTGAATTCAGCTTTATTAACATGAAAAAAATATTGACTTCTATCATATAGCCGTTCGTAATGCAAACTCTCGGCGCCGATTTCTGTTTTTATCTGTTCGGCAAAAGCGTGAAGAAAAATATTATCCGCTTCTTCGAAACAAAAAAAATCCAGATCCTCGGATAAACGATGGCGTAAATAATAAGCGGCGAGAGCCGTGCCTCCCGTCAGATAAAAACCGGCCATTTTTTTCTCGCCAGCAACAAGCGCAATGACTTTTTCCTGCCATGGTTTTAAAATGGCTTGTTCCATAAAAGCAACTCTAAAAAATCCCGACGGTTTTCCGGTATGCGAAGTTTTGGTAAAAACCGCTTTAGAAGCTCCCGATCAATTTTTTCTTCTCCTAACCCATAATTAATAAGGCGCTCCAGTTTCCATATCGGATCGGCGGCCGCCTGTTTTTCATATTCAGTTTTAGTATAATCCCACATTTTTATTTATAATAACAATATTTTTAAAGTTTGTAAAGTTGGCTTTAAAATGGTAGTATACATTAAAGGTCTTTTACATTTATGGATTTATGCGGGAAGGCGGCGCTATGGACACAATGCAAATCTTTGGAATGTTCCTTTTAACCGTCGTAATTTTACTTAGTTTATTCATATCGTCAGATATTAGGAAGACAAATATCAGAAACGCAAAACTGCGGGAAAAAGACGGCAAAAAATGACAATTTGGGAAGTTTTAATCGGCGCACCGGCAACCCTGATGATTGTTGTGATTATAATTTTTGCCATTATCAGTTTTGCTCTTTTAATTGCCGGGCTTCCGGCTTTGATTGCGAACTTTTACAAAAATTATAAAAATCAAGACAAAATTTCTCTAAAAAGAATTTTGAGAAAAACATATTTTTAAATATACGGCTCCGCGGCCGTTATTTTTTGTCCAATTTTTATTTTACAAACCGCTAATTTTTATGTAGAATGGCCGCATAATTTAGAGAATTTTTGGAGGCGTGGCCGAGTGGCTTAAGGCAGCAGTTTGCTAAACTGCGGGGGTCTAAAAAGCCCCGCACAGGTTCGAATCCTGTCGCCTCCGCATTTTCTAAAATAGAAATTTTTGGTAAAATTTCCGTATGGAAACATGCGGCAGATTTTTTAAGAAAACAACAAAAGCATTTGTATTTTCCGCAATCGCTTTTTTGTTTGTTAGTATTGTTTTTGTTAACGCTTCCGCGGCGGCCAAACCGGAGACATATAATTATCTCCGCGTTTTTTATTTTAGAGACGGCAAGTTGGCGCGAGAATCTTTATTTAGTCATCCCGAATCAATTGATGTTTTGGCGCCGCAATCATACTCTTTTAACAGTTCGGGAAAACTTGTTGGAAACATAAAATCAGATATTTTGGCTTTCGCTAAAAAACATAAAATCAAAATTATGCCGCTTGTAACCAACGGCAATTTCAGCCGCGGAGTGTCTCAGGCGATTTTAAACGATCCGGCTAAGCAAGATTTAGCGATAAAGTCCCTCGCGGACGAAGCAAAAAATAAGGGTTACTGGGGTTGGCAGTTTGATTTTGAACAGATGGATGCTTCTTACCGCGATAAATACTCCGTTTTTGCGGGTAAAACGGCCGAACTTTTGAAGAAAAATAATTTAATGTTCAGCGTTGCCGTGATAGCGCAGGTATCAAACAATCCAAATGACTATCCGAACGATTTGTGGCAGAAAACAATCGGCGTTTATGATTATGCTGCTTTGGCCGCGAACGCGGATTTTATAAGCGTGATGTCGTATGACGATCCGGAATCAATTGGACCGGTGGTTGAGTATTCATGGCTCAAGCGTGTTCTTGACTACAGCTTAAAATTTATACCGAATGAAAAGCTTTCAATGGGAATCCCCCTCTATTACTGGCATTGGAATAACGAAACAGGAGCCCGCATCGGTGCTGGCGGTAGACAGGGAATTTATAATGTTTTCGCAAAATACAAAGTTTCCGTAAATTACAATAAAGAAATGGAGGCGGCTTTTTTAACTTATTACAGTCGCGCTAAGCAATATACAATCTGGTACGAAAACGCAGCAAGTTTGGCAAAAAAAATCGAATTAATGACGCAATACAATCTTCACGGTTTCTCCGCTTGGGCACTTGGATTGGAACTTCCAAGTATTTATCGGGTTATTAAAAAATAATGAAAAACGAAGCTTTATTTTAAGCGATAAATGTGGTAATCTTGATGACGAAATTTTGGAGGGTTGGCCGAGTGGTTTATGGCGCTAGTCTTGAAAACTAGTGGGCGAAAGCCCTCGCAGGTTCGAATCCTGCACCCTCCGCCAAGAATCACATTTCGAAAAATCAAGGTTGGAAGCCTCGGCGCAAAGCGCCTCGGCATGGTATTTCCCCGCGAGTATACACAGAAGAACTTGATTTAATTATTATTAGTAGTTAAAATTTATATTAAATCTTTCACTAATTTAGAATGCATAAAAACATAGACAGTAAAATTACTTATCTTATAATTTTAACTCTTTGCGGCGTCGGGCTTTATGGAGTTTTTATGTTGCGGAATTACAGTTTTACCGCAGTAAATCAAAACCTACTTACGTCCGTATTGGCTTATAGCGCTCCCTCCGGTTCTTTCCAGGGAGAGTATTATGCGGGAAGTAATTTCAACACGTTAAAACACGTTCGAACCGACTCGCGAATCTATTTTAATTGGGGAGAAAATGAAAGCCCGGTGCCGAACGTAGTCCCCATAGATAACTTCAGTATTCGCTGGGCAGGTGACTGGAATTTTCCAACCGCAGGCACATACCGATTTACTGTGAATACTGATGAAGGTTTCCGAGTATGGCTTGATGATAAAATAATTCATGACGCTTGGAATAACCGGCCGCACACAACATACACGTATGACAATATTGCGATCTCTGCCGGAGCTCACCGTATCAGGGCCGAGTATTTTAAGGTTCCCGGTTTTGGTTCGGAGGTATATTTAGATATTACTCTTAAGCAGGCATCACCCGCCGGTGCAACAGACACTATTGTAACGCCAACACCAACTGTCTCAACAGCGCCATCATCCACAACTACAACATCCCACAATCCGCCGGCGCTATCTGCGCCAACAGTTGTAGAACCAACGCCGCCGCCAAGCACCCAAACAATCCAGACTCAAACAACAAATTTGCCCATACCTACTCAAACAAATATTTCTACAATACAAATTCTTAGTACTAAATTCAGCATTGGAGATGACATTCGAGTAGTAAGTGGTTCCCAATGGACCAGTATAAATCTTAACGTGCGCAGCGCACCATCGCTCTCGGCTACAATTTTAGGAAAACAATCGTCACTTTCAGGAACCGGAAAGATTATTGGCGGTCCGCAACACGCTGACGGTTATTGGTGGTGGAAGGTTGATTATACAACCGGCGCCGATGGCTGGTCGGTTGAAAATCATCTCCAAAAGATAATTTCGCAACATGCCCCAGTCGCGCCTTCGCCATCACCAACTCCCACACCAACCCCCACACCAACTCCAACTCCAACCCCCACACCAACTCCAATCAGCACTACGGGTGAGTGGAAAGAGCTTGCCTCGACCAAGCTTCGCAGTGTTCTCGCACCAGCTCCTATTGGAGCGCCACCTCAGTCGTGGTGGAGTCCATTAAATATTATGAAGGGATATTCCGGTGGAGTACTGGATATTGCCCGTAATCGTTTAATTATATGGGGAGGCGGGCATGCTGACTATCCCGGCAATGAACTCTACGCTATCGAATTGACGCCGACGCCAAGAGCCCTGCGCTTAACAGACCCCTCGCTATACACTCTTGGCACAACCGAAGAACTAGCGGACGGAAGGCCAAGCTCTCGCCACACTTATTCCTGCCTTGTTTATTTGCCTGACCAAGACGCGCTTTTTAGTTACGGCGGGTCGCTTTGGCGTGAAGGCTGGCCAACGCGCGGAACATGGATGTTTAAATTCGCAACGGGCCAATGGGAACGGAAAGCTGATTTTCCCGGTACCGGTTCAGCCGGAGCAAGCCGGGTCTGCGCTGCTGATTGGGATTCGGTAACAAAGCGCGTTGTCGTGCAAACAGAAAAAATCCTCGGCACTTACGATCCAGCGACAAATACTTGGTTGCAGCGCGGCAGTGGAACTGGCGGAGAGAACGAGCGAACCGGAAAGATTGTCGGACGCAAATTTTATATGGTTGGGTGGAAGCGCTCAAATCCTCCTCCAGCCGGCACTATCTATGTAATTGATTTGAATACTTGGACTAGTTCAACATTACTGACAACCGGCGCAGTTGAAATGACGACCAAAGTTGCTCCGGGCTTAGACTTTGATCCTAACACCGGCGAACTTGTGTCTTGGGCCGGTGGATCCGATATATATCGCCTTAACCTGCAAACTCTTGTGTGGACGAAAACAACTATGCCTGGCGCAATACCGGGTCCTGCGTATTGGGAAGGCACATATGGGCGCTTTCGCTACGTGCCAACGCTAAAAAGTTTTGTAGGAGTTAACAGTATTGACCAAAATGCTTATATGTTTACTAAATCGTCAGATCCAACCCCAACCCCAACCCCAACACCTGCTCCAACACCTGCGATCATATCTCTTCGCACATGGAAATTTTTGCCTTATGCACCATATTCTTCGTTGAATACGTATGGTACAAGTGCCACGCTTTCACGCTTTGACAAACATTCAATCCTTACCTCTGTAAATGGCATCACTTATATCACCGGCGGTGATTATTATGGAAAATCATACCGCCAAGAAACTTGGGCGCTAGACATAGCGGCACGCTTGGCGAATATTAACGCGCCAACAGCTGGCTGGACGCTCGCGTATCCGTATTGTGGCGTGGCTGGTGCAGTCCAACCCAAAGGTCCGGACCATGTTGGCTGGACTTACGATGCAGCAAGAAAGCGCATTTGGATGGTGCCAGGAGAAATGCAGCCTCATGGCACATCATATCCCTTATGCAGTGGCGAAACCACGGGCTATGTTGATGACAATGGCACTGCGATAGGGGGTCCGAAACTGCTTTACGGCCATATTATGGCTTTTGATTACCAGCGCGGGCTATGGGAAGATTTTATGGACTTAAAAGGCCTTATTGATTGGAAAAATTCGTGGTGGGCGGTGTACGATCCGCAAACTGACAGCATTATTAAAGGGATAAACGGTCAAAAAGTCGGAATCCTTAATATTGCGACAAAGAATTGGGAGTTCATTACCCCTAGTGGCTGGCCATTTTCCGGAGGAGTCTGGCAGAAAGCTCATGCGGCAGCTGATATTATGGGCCGGCGGATATTCTTAGTGGACGCAGATCGCGGACGTTTGCTCAAGTGGAATATTGACGAAAAAAAGATGGTAGATCTTGGTGATGTGCCGCCGGGCGGACAGATTAACACAGATGGCACGCGCGGATACACGGTTTGGGACTCCAAAGCCAAAATTCTAATCGTCATGCACTATGATCCATCTAAGGGAATTTATCTGTATTACCCCGATGAACCTACGCCAAGATGGGAAAAGGTTGATTTCCCAACCGAAGGACTGAATGGACCAGTCCAGTGGAGAGCTGCAACATATGATGCGGTAAATAATCTGATAATTGGACTCGGCGTGGCAGACGGAGGATCTTCGCCGGGACTTTGGATTTTACGGCTCACCAATTGATTAAAATTATAAATGAATTTGACAGAAATAAGAGATTCTTTTAATTAAAAAAATACAAAACCACCATAATATGGTGGTTTTGTATTTTTTTAAAAAGTTATTTACCGTGCAATTACAGAAACTGTATTGGAATAAGAAGAAAATCCTGCGGCATCATATGCGCGAGCTTGAAGCGAATAACTCTTATTGGCTCCCTTCGGTACATTCCAATTGCAAGTATAAGGAGCTACGGCTAAACTGCACTGTAATTTATTGCTTACATAGAAGTCTACTTTCATAATTCCAACATTGTCTGATGCAATCGCTGCAATTACGACAATCGATCCTCTAGAAACCATAGAACCATCCACTGGTTCTGTAATTGATACGGTGGGCGAAGTACAGTCGCCAACGCATGTTCCTCCTCCACCTTTTGCAAGTAGTAAGCGAGAAGGAACCCCACCACCCGTGTACGCAAGCGAAAAAATACCCACGGCTCCGACAATAGCTACCACCAAGAATATTTGTTGTCTACTCATAAATAAATTTTATACGTTTTATTAAATCGACCTTTTAAAAAATGGGAATAGAAAATAAAAAATACTGTGATAATAAGAATTAAAATATTAACAATCAATGTTATTATATTCATGATTTCTGCGCGAACCGATATATTACTATACAGATATATATTTCGTGCGATAAATGAGTCTCCATAAAATTGATCCGGGAATGCAATATGCCTAAAGTATTGCTCTGATTCAGTTAAGGGGCAACGGCCTAAAAAACGAAAAAACAGAAAAATCCCCGCTATAATGCAATTCGCATTAGATCGTCTTTGGAAAGTAGTAAAAGGAACTAGCCATCCGAAAAGAAAATATACAATCAATACTGCATGGATGCCGGCAATAATGTTAGCTATAATCTCTGCCAGGTTCGGAGCGATATTCATTAGATTTCATCATAGCACATGTTACCCGCTAAAATCAAAGATTTTTAGCGGTTTTTATCCCACACATAACTTGCTTATGTGTGGGATTTATTTTATAATTTGCAAGTTATGGCAAACACAGAAAATAAAAACTTAGTCTCCAGGCCGCCCGTTGTGGTAATAATGGGCCATGTTGATCATGGCAAAACCAAACTTTTGGACTATATCAGAAAAACCAATGTCGCCGAAAAAGAAGCCGGCGGCATAACCCAGCGCATCGGGGCTTATGAAATCATTCATAAAAACCGAAAAATTACTTTTTTAGACACTCCCGGCCATGAAACATTTTCCAAACTGCGCGCCCGCGGCGCCAAAGCCGCGGACATCGCCGTTTTAGTTGTCGCCGCCGATGATGGCGTTAAGCCCCAGACCCTGGAAGCGCTTGAGCATATCAAAAAAGCCGAATTGCCATTTATCGTCGCGATCAACAAAATTGACAAACCTGAGGCCAATGTGGAAAAAGTAAAAAAAGAATTATCGGAAAATGATGTTTTAGTTGAATCCTGGGGCGGTAAAATTCCTTCGGTTGAAATTTCCGCCAAAGCCGGAGAAAACGTGAGTGAACTTTTGGATTTAATTGAACTCTTGGCCGATATGAACGAATTTAAGGCTTCTTTAAACAATTCGGCCGAAGGTATTGTTATTGAAACCAATCTTGATCCTCGCCGCGGTTTCGTGGTTTCGCTTCTGATACTAGACGGCGCTTTAGAAATCGGCGATTACATTTTAAGTGGCACTGCCAGCGGCAAAATTAAGATTCTCGAAGATTTTTTGGGAAATTCAATTGAAAAAGCGTCTTTTTCTTCTCCGATTTCGGTTGTTGGCTGGAACGAACTTCCTCTTGTCGGTGAAAAATTTTCAACTAATAAAATACCTTTTACGCCAGCGCTTAAGGCGGCAAAAAAAATAGGCGAAATTATTGAAAAATCACTTTTAACAAATGAAAAGGAAAACGAAAATCTTATTTTTTATATAATCATTAAAGCCGACGTTCAGAGTTCCGCTGAAGCCATAAAAGAAAATTTTGAGAAAATGACATTCTCAATTCCAGAAAGCGATAAGCCTATTGTCAAAATTCTCAAGTCAGAGGCAGGCAACGTTAGTGAAAGCGACTTTAAGACCGCTTTGATTGCAAATGCGATAATTGTTGCTTTCAATGTAAAAATTGATACGGCGATAAACGCCTATAAAGAAAAAATAACCTTAATTTCCGGAAGTATAATTTATGAGGTATTAGACAGCGCCAAAAAAGTTATTGAAGAAAAGTTAAAACCTAAGCCCTCGCGGGAAGAAATCGGTAGACTTCAAGTTCTCGCTGTTTTCCGTCAGGAGAAAAACCGGCAGGTGGTTGGTGGTAAGGTGATTTCCGGCGAAATTGTGAAAGGAGTGAGAATGGAAGTTATAAGAAATGAAACGGTGATAGGACAGGGAAGAATTGTCAGTTTACAGACCGACAAAAAAGAAATGGGCAAAGTTGAAACCGGCAAAGAAGCTGGACTAAGTGTTGATTTCGGCGAGCCAAAAATTGCTGCAAGCGATATAATTGTATTATTCAGAAAGCTCACATGACGGAATTACGCGTTAAAAGATTTAATGAATTAATTAAGATTGAACTCGGCAAAATTATTTTTGATTTTTTAGATGTTAAGCCGGGCGTTTTAGTAACTATTACCCGAGTTATTACCGCGCCAGACCTGTTTTCTGCCGCCATTTTTATAAGCGTCTACCCCGACAGCAATGCAAAGGAAACATTTAATAAATTAAATCGGTTAATTTATCAGATCCAACAACTTTTAAACAAAAAATTAAAAGTCAGGCCGGTGCCAAAAATAATTTTTAAGCGAGACACAAATCCGGAAGAGGCGGGACAGATAGAAGAATTATTGAAAAACATAAATAAATAATGAAAAACCTATCTTTCAAAGAAATAGAAGAAATAATTAAAGAAGCTGAAAAAATCCTTTTAGCAACCCATCAGGGTCCGGACGCTGATGCCATTGGCTCTCTGGCGGCCTTAGGAATGTATCTTAAAAAAATTAAAAAACCAAATTACCTGCTTTCAGTTTCCGGAGTGCCGGAATCGTTAAAATTTATTCCTGGCGCTAAATTAATAAAATCAAAACATCCAAAAAAACCTTATGATTTGATTATTGGCCTTGATTACGGTTCGGAGTGGCGTTTGGGACTTGATGGTTACTTTAAAAAATACCCGAAAATTCCAATTTTAATTTTTGACCACCATCCAGTTGCCAACCAAGGAGCTAATTTTGGCGTCATTGACACAACTTACTCTTCAACATCGGAAATAATTTATGATTACTTAAAAACCATTAAATTCAAGATTGATAAAAATATCGCTTATGCTTTGGCGATCGGCATTTTAACCGATACGGGATTTTTTAAATATACCGCAAGTCCAAAGCCGCTTGAAATATTGGCGGAACTGATGAAAGAATTTAAAATAAAACCGGTTGAAATTGATAACGCCTTAAGCGGCCAGGTGAAATTTGAAGCGCTTAAATTGTCGGGGAAAATATTGAGCCGCGCCAAATATAAAGAAAAAGAAAATTTTATTTATTCATGGTTTAAAAGACGGGAACTTAACAAGCGCCATTTAACAACAGATGACTTAAAGGGTCTTGTGGAACGGCTTAGGAATTTAAAAAACGGTCGTTTTGCTTTACTGCTTATTGAAGAAAAACAAAATAGAATCCGCGGCGAATTGCGCAGCCGACCCGATAAAAATTATAATGTGGCAAAACTGGCACAAAAATTCGGAAGCGGCGGCGGCCATAAATTCGCGGCCGGTTTCAGATGTAAGGGCACAATTGACTCTGTATTGAAACTTGTGGCAAAATATGCGAGAGAAAAATAAAATATTGGCATGGTAGCCAAGTGGTAAGGCAAGGGTCTGCAAAACCCTTATACGCGGGTTCGATTCCCGCCCATGCCTCGGGCGAGTGGCGGAATGGCAGACGCGAAGGACTTAAAATCCTTTGAGGGTAATTCCTCGTGAGAGTTCGACTCTCTCCTCGCCCACATTTTAGAAAACCACCCCGTAGCTGCGGGGTGGTTTTTATTGCAACACTATAACTTCCGCCTCCTGAACGCCAAATTTTTTTGCCAAATACCTTTCCGGAAACCAAATATCTATTTTGTCGTTATGCTTTTTTGCCATTCGGTCTTCTACGGTAAAAATTTTATCGCCGAAAATTTCCGGAATTTGGACTTTAGTTCCAAAAGCCAAAAAGTTAGCCGCCACCACACCATCGCGAACATAGGTATTTGAAGCGGTAATAAAAGGTGTGTCATCGGTTTGGTCGGGTGTAGAAGAATAGGCAGTTAAAGTCGTTCTTATAGTATGGGGCACTTTTGGCATATTTACGACCATAATCGAATCACCTGTAATCACAAAATCACTGAAATAATCGCTATTTTTGCCGCTAATAGTCGCTATTATACCTTCAAAACCCCAAGCCGCGGAAACACTATGGGCAGGAATATTCAAAGCTAAAACCATAATAATTACTAATATTTTGGCTCTAATAAAGTAAAAACTGCTTAATTTTAGTATTTTATACATATTTTGGGCAAACAAAAAATCCCCGCTTTAGCAGAGATTCCTTATTGTGCCCTTACATTAACCGATATTGGTTTTTAAGTCAAGCTTTTGGGAATAAGCTAAAAACTAAAAGGCTGGCCGGTTATGATCCCAAAAAGCCGGAATATCAAAGGCAAAATCAGGTCAAAACCGAAAAAAACAAAAAGCAAAATAAGAAAAAAGCCGTATCGTTCCAATTGAAACTCAAAATTACGCCAAGAAACTGGTAAAACCGCAAATAAAAGTTTTGAGCCGTCAAGCGGCGGAATTGGCATCAAGTTAAAAATAGCCAAAAGCAAGTTAATCAAAACAATAACAGATAAGAATATACCAAACGAAGGCGGAGAAGTCGGAATAAGATAAGAAAATCTAATGATAATTCCGAAAATTACCGCAAGTAAAATATTAGTCAATGGCCCAGCTAAAGCCACCCATGCCGGCCCCCATTTTTTATTTTTCAAATTAGCCGGATTAAAAGGTACCGGCTTAGCCCAACCGATGATAACCGACGGCGCTCCGAAAAACGTCGGAATCGCTAAAAGAAAAGGTAATATTATAGAACCGAAAGGATCAAGATGCGGCAATGGATTTAATGTAAGCCGACCGGCCACTTCAGCAGTGTTATCGCCTTGAAGTTTTGCCAAAAAACCATGACTTACTTCGTGAAGAACAACGGAAAATAATAAAACAATAAGTTTATATACAGAAAAAATAACTTGATCAGACATTGGTTTTTATGTTAAATATATATAATTATGCCTAGTATGAATAAAAATTGCGCTATTTGCGGTAAAACTTCAACCTTGATAACACCGCGAAATAAGCTCCGCGGTAAGTATAACCCTGCCGAAAAAAAAAGAAAATACCCCAATCTCCAATGGGTGCTTTTAAGTTCTGACAAAACTAGAATAAAGGCTTGCGCCAAGTGCATTAAAACAATAGCTAAACTTAAAAAGAAGTAATTAAAACGGGCTGTAGTATACCGGTAGTACGCATGCATGGGGTGCATGTAGACCGGGTTCAATTCCCGGCAGCCCGAAAGGGCAAACTAAAAATCCCCGCTTTCAACGCGGGGATTTTTAGCGGCTGGGAAAGTCGCCTTAAAGATAAATTTGGTATTTCGTCAAGTGGGTATCCGCAGTATCCGGCCCAAGGGCCGGAACAATATAGGATTCCCTATAAAAAATTAATAGCCCAAAATCTTTGAAAACAACTTTCCAAAGCCGCTTATATCATAACATTTTTTTAAATTAAAACATTATATCTTCATCAGAACGTTTATACGAGTGGATTTCTTCTGGAGAAAACCAATGTTCGATTTCGTGTTCGGCTTCCTTTGAGTCGCCGGATGCGTGAACGACATTTTTGACTACTCTTTTTTGAACATTGGCAGACGCGGGAGTGTCAATGGAAAAATCGCCGCGAATTGTCCCCGGCAGGGCTTCAACCGGATAGGTTGAACCAACTAATTTTCTAACCACAGAAATCGCGTGCATTCCTTCAATTGCTATTGCAACTACCGGTCCCTGGGTAAGATAATCACCTAACCACCCTTTGATTTTTTTGCCTATTTCAATCGATTCTTCGCTACCAAGATGCTCTTTGGCGTCAATATCGTGTTCCCTGAAAAACGCCAGAGTTCGCGATCCGACATTATTTAACCATTCGTTGCTTCCCGGATAATGCTTATCAATATGTTCCCGGGTCGGCCACACCATTTTCATCGCGACAATCTTTAGCCCCCGCTTCTCAAAGCGAGAAATTATTTCTCCTATTAAACCACGTATTACTCCATCGGGCTTTATTAAAACAATGGTGCGTTCCTGTTTATAGTTTTTCATAATAAAAATTTATCATAAAAAAGTTGTGTTGACAATATAACAGAAATTCTTTAAATTAAACTTACTATTTGAACCTTTAAAAAATTAAGAAGGTGATGAAGATGAAAAAAAGAATTTTCATTATTTGCCCTGTTAGACGTCCTGAAGTTGGATTTTTAAATAGTATACTGATCGCTGTTGGGTTTTTTTGGGGAATCGAAGACGAATGGACAAAAAATCAAAATGCTATTGGAAAATACGTTTCCTGGCTTGAAGCCAAGGACTATGATGTTTACTGGCCGGCAAGAAATAACCCCCATCAAAAAACTGATAAAACCGGAGTGGCTATTTGCGGATATAACCGCGAAAAGATGTTTTGGGCCGACGAAATCCATATTTGGTACGATAAAAACAGCATGGGTTCTATTTTTGACATCGGAATGTTTTTCGCATTTTCCGGCACTAACAATTTCAAAAAATTTGTAATCATAAACCGTAATGACGTTAAGCCGACACCGCATAAAAGCTTTGAAAATGTTATCCTGGCTTTAGAAAAAAAATTTGATAATCTGGTAGCCAACGGCCTTAAAGAAAGGTGGGAAAAACATGGAAAATAAGACGCCGAAAGTTTTTATTTGTATTCGTTTGCGGCCTAAAATTAATGATAAAAGTAAAGCTATCGCAGAGTTTATGGAAAACATAAAGCGAGCTAGAATTGCCGCCCGATACGCCGTTTTAAACGGTTATGATCCAGAAGCGACAACGATTTATTTTACCCAATTCTTAGACGATTCAATGATCAAAGAAAGAGAGTTGGGAATGAAAATTGGTCAGTCCCGATTGATTAGTTGCGATAAGTTGTGGGTAGTATTGGATTTGGATGAAGGCGAAATGCCTTCTTCTGAAATGTCTAGCGATATGGCAACCGCGTTAGAAAATGGCATTCCGATTGAATATAAAGATTTATCAAAAATAAAAACTTGGGTTGAAAACTATAACAAAACCTCTAAATGATTAAGGAGGTTTTTATTTTTCCTTATAAATATTCGTCGTGAAACCGTCGGTTAAAATTTTAATGTCGCCGATTAAGTCGGTGCGGAAAATATTGGTGTTAATTATTTTAAGACGGCTTAAAGCCGCTTCCGACGGGTGGCCATAGTGATTTTTGGCGCCAACTTCAATAATCGCCGCTTTTGGTGAAACAAATTTTAGAAATGACAGAGAGGAAGAATACTTTGAACCGTGGTGACCAACCTTTAGAATATCTGATTTTAAATTGTCTCCGTAGATTAAAATCCGATTTTCAATTTTAGAAGTAGCATCTCCCATAAAAATCATGGAAAAGTTTTCAAATATAAGCTTACCGACAATCGAAGAATCGTTAACATCGTTTCCGCCGCTGCTAAAGCCCTCGCTTTTTTTGTTAAAAACCAAATCCCCCGCCTGCTCTGGCGATAAAATATCAAATTCCAAATTGCCGCTAAAATGAATCGCCTCCCCGGCTTCGGCAATAACAACCGGAACATTTTTTTCTTCAACTATTTTTAAAAATTCGAAATAAACATCGGTTTTTAATTCGGCGCCGCTTAGAATAACCGCGCCGATATCGTATCTTTTTAAAACCTCAACAAGACCAGTAACATGATCGGCATGAGGATGGGTCAGTAAAACAATATCAATCCGTTTGGCAAGCGCCGGCAAATACTGCCCCAATTTTTGGAGAACTTTATTATTCGGTCCGCCGTCAATAAGCATTGTCTGATTTTCCGGCGTTTTAACTAAAATAGCATCGCCCTGACCGATATCAAAAGATATTATTTCAAGCCCGCGACTATCTTTATCACTTAAAACCAAAAACCAAACGATGATAAGGATCGTAAAAATTATTGATGCGGCTTTTAAAAACGTTTTTATTTCTGGTTTCATATCGAAGCCCCTGGAATAATACTTAAAATTTTTACTACGAAAATTTGATAGGAAAGCAAAATCCAGGCCGGCAAAACTAATATCTCCGCGATTTTAAGAGAAATAAACCCCGACAAGCCGGCTAAAAATCCAAAAAGCATAGTTGTTGGAATTGCCGGCAGAATTAAAACATTGGCCAGTGTGGCAATTAAAGAAATGCGGCCGAATTCCCAAAAAATTATTGGAAAAGTCATGATTTGGGCCGACAATGTGGCGGCTAAATTTGTGCGAAAAGATAAAAAATTTGGCAAACCAGCAAACCAGCGATTGAAGTGCGGCGCCAAACAAATCAATCCGAGAGCGGCTAAAAATGAAAGCTGAAAACCCGTGTCATAGCGTAAAAGATAGGGATTGAAAAACAGCATCGCGGCACCGGCGAAAACAATGGCGTTGGTTACCCGATAAAACCGGCCCTCGCGACCGGCCAAAACCAATAAGCCGCCCATAATGGCCGCGCGAACTACCGAAGCGCCGGCACCAGCAATTAAAGTAAATATCAAAATGCCAGTAATGACTATCCAAAAAATCAGCCGCCGCGGTAAAAACAAATAACTCAAAAAATTTAAAATCATAATGCTGATAATTGAAATGTTGTAACCGGAAATAGCCACTATGTGGCTGGTGCCGGTTTTATTAAAAGCGTTAACCAAATCATCGGGAAGGGTTCTTCGAGCGCCCACTAAAAGGGCGGCTAAAAAAGAAGATTTTGGTTCCGGTAAAATCTTGTCAAAAATGCCAATAAATTTTTTCTTTAAAACTAAAAGATGCCCGTAAAAATTTAACGATTCCGGCCGATTTAAAAGCGTTAATTCAGGAAAACGACTGATGAAAAATATATTGTCTTTGGCCAGATAATTTTGGTAATCAAATCCTGAGAAATTTTCAGGCCTCTCTAAATCTCCTGAAATTTTTAAAACATCGCCATAAAAATATTCCGGATAAAGATTGGTTTTTACAAGAATCCGGCCGAAGCGCTCATTTTTCAAAACATACTGGGCAAAATCCGACCTACGATCCGGCTCTTCAACTACCGCACTAATAAAATCCGCTTTTTGCCCGCTTATAAAATTAGGAGAAATTTCCGATGGGCGCCAGCTCATAACTTCATGGCTGCGCCAAACGCCAAAAGCCAGTGTTAAAACACAAAATCCAAAAATAATTTTCCGGCGGTCTTTTTTGAAGATAGAGAAAATTAAAAATAAAAATCCAAAAATAAAAACTCCGATCATTACAACGACCGGAATTTTAATCAATGAATACAAAAAAATCCCTCCGATGAAACTCAGTAAGAGAAAAAGAAATATCTTACTTTTTGTCATCCCCGTCTTTATCTTTTTTTCTCCTTAGAAATGCCGGCATGTCCCACTCTTCTTCGTCAATAATTTCAATATTAACCGCTGGCTTTTTTGGCGGCAGAGAATTTTCTAAAACATGCTGCGTAACTTGATTATTACCATTACCATTGTACCTATTAGTATCAAAACCGGTAGCCACAACCGTTACTTTTATTTCTCCTTTTTTAAGCCGACTGTCATGAGTAGCTCCAAAAATAACTTTGGCTTCCGAATCAATTGATTCGGTTATTACCTTGGCCGCCTCGTTAATATCGTTCATCCCCAAATCTATCCCCCCCGACACGTTAAATAAAATACCCCGCGCTCCGTTGATTGAAATATCAAGCAATGGTGAATTAATGGCCGCCTTGGCCGCAGCGGCAGCTCGATCCTCGCCGGTAGCTCTGCCAATTCCCATTAAAGCCGACCCAGCAGAAGACATAATAACTTTAATATCGGCAAAATCAACATTTACAATGCCTGGGTAAGTTATTAAGTCGGCAATGCCCTGAACTCCTTGCTTTAAGATGTCATCAATAATGTTAAAGGCATCAACAATAGATGTGTTTTTATCAATTAAATTCAAAACCTTGTCATTAGGAATGGTAATTAAAGTGTCAACCCGATCGCGCAAAGAAACCAGCGCTTCTTCGGCAATAGTCGCGCGTTTTTTCCCTTCAAATGAAAATGGTTTAGTAACAACTGCGATTGCCAATGCCCCGACATCGTGAGCCGCGTCGGCGATGATCGGAGAGGCACCAGAGCCGGTGCCGCCTCCCAAGCCGCAGGTTATAAAAACTAAGTCAGCACCCTTTAAAGCGTCGGCAATTTCGTCGCGATTTTCTTCCGCCGCTTGCCGGCCTATATCCGGATTCATGCCGGCACCAAGCCCGCGGGTCAGGTTTTTACCGATGTGAATTTTAGTTTGGGCTTTAACATGATGGAGATCTTGAGCATCGGTATTGATAGCGATAAAATCAACCCCCTTGATTTGGGCATTAAACATTCGGGAAACGGCATTGCCGCCGCCGCCGCCAACGCCAACTACTTTAATTCTGGCGAATGTTTCTATTTCCGGTTTAATACGAGGCATATTTCAAATTAAAAATTAAATAAATTACGGAATGAAATTTTTAAGCCAACCAAGAATGCCGGAAGGAACGGAATCGTCCATTATAACGCGATTGTAAGTTTCGTCAAAGCCCCAAATTACGAGACCCAAAGCTGTGGCAAAAATCGGATCTTGAATAATTTCTTCAGGCCCTAAAATTTTCTGAGCCGCTCCGCGGCTTACCGGCAAGCTTAATTCTTTTTTGGCCAATTTGTCCAAACGAGGAATTTTACTGCCGCCGCCGGTTAGAATGGCGCCGCCCGGAAGCATTGAGGCCCGACCGACTTTTTTTAATTCTTTTTGAACTGCTTCAAAAATTTCGGAGAATCGGGCTTCGCAAATAACGGCGATCTCGCGCCTTTGAATTGAATTATCGCCGCCCAATTTTTTAAGATCAACCATATCTCTTGAACTGGTGCTTTCCGCTAGAGCCGAACCATGAAGTTTTTTTATTTTTTCAGCCGTATCAACATCAACTTGAAGGCCATAAACCAAATCATGGGTGGTATGCGCCGACCCAAGCCCCAAAATTGCGGTATGAAATATATCGCCCTCTTCAAAAACAACCATTCCGGTGGTACTGCCGCCGATATCAAGCACTAAAGTGCCTAATTCTTTCTGGCGGGGGCTTAAAACGGCATAGCTGGCTGCTAGTGGCGATAAAACCAGTTCTTTAATTTTAACGCCGGATAAAGCAATAGCTTTGCGGAGATTTTTTAAAGCCGGCGCCCCACATTCAATGATTAAAGTGTCAACTTCCAGTTTCACTCCAGACATCCCCAAAGGATCCTTAACGCCGCGCTCGCCATCAACGATCCACTCCCGAGCTAAATTATGCAAAATTTCCCGATTGGGGCTGGCCGGGATGGCTTCAGCTTGAACAAGCGCCCTCTGAATATCTTCTCTGCTGATTTCCCTATCGGCGCGGGAAACTATAACCACTCCTTTTGACGGCCTGACAAAAATGTTGCTACCGCCAACACCCACTACGGCTTCGTTGTGTTTTATCCCGGCATGGCTTATAGCTTTTTGCCACGCCTCTCTAATAGTTGCTGCCGCTTCTTCAATATCAACCACGGCTCCCCGGCGAACGCCCCTCGAGGGAACTTCGGCCCAACCGATAATTTGCGGCGCTTCTTGATTTTTCTTTTTGAAAGCCACCACAACCTGAACCGATGTGGTACCTATATCTAAACCAATAATTATATCGTCTCGAGACATATTTTCGTAAAGATCTCGCGTAGCGAGACAAATTAAAAATGAAAAGTTAAACGTTTAAACCTTCAAATTTTTTAAAATTCTTTTTTCCAGCTGATCTATTTTTTTAGCTTCGGCGGCCGATTTTTCATGATGATGCCCTAAAAGATGTAATAAACTGTGAATCAAAATCTTGGCAAAATTGTTTCTGTTAAAAATTTTATCGACATTAATGATTATCTCTCCTAATTCTAACACCCTATTTTGTTTTTTAGCAAATTTTACTTCGCCAACCGGCAAGCGGCTGTTCAAGCCAAAAGAAAGCTCATCGGGCATATCGCTTTCATGGCGCCAAATTTTATTCAATCTTTTAATTTCATCACCATCAACAACTAAAACAGCCAATTCCATCGGCTGTTTTAGTTTTAAAAAGTCAAAAGTTCTCAAAATTATATCAGATATGAATTTTTTCGGAACTTTGCGATGAGTTTTATTGTAAATTAAAATTTCGTGATTCATTTTTAAGCTCTTCCTCAATTATTTTCTTTACCGCGTCGCCGCCGGCCCGGCCTTTTACTTCAGCCATAACCGAACCCATGATTTTCCCAAATTCTTTCTCTGTAATCTTGCCCATTTCAGAAATTTTTTTCTTGACCACCGTTCTTAATTCTTCTTCTCCCATTTCTTCAGGCGCATACTTTTTGATAATTTCAAGCTCTTTTATTTCTTTTTCCACCAAATCGGCGCGGCCGCCTTTTTCATATTGAACGATGGATTCTTTATGTTTTTTAATTTCGCCAAGTACGGCAGAAATCGTCTCTTCATCCGAAAGTTCCGATAGTTTCTCTAATTCTTCCGCCAATTTATTTTCTTTGGATAATTTGGTCCTTTTTTCCAGCTCTTTATTTTTTATTGTGCTCATTAAAAACCGTAAGGCGGCAACAATATCACCGGAGCCGCTTTTAAGAGCGATAGTTAGATCTTTATTTATTTTTTCTTTCAACATTTGTTTATTTATTTTTTAAATGTTTTTTCCGGCGGCAGTTTTCCTAACTTATAAAGTTTTTCTCTTTCCTTTTGATTTTTCTGGCGGCGCAGAGCGCCCAATTTTTTTTGTCTTTTAGTTAAAGGCGAAACGTAAAAACGGCCGCGCCTAGCCCGTATCAAAACGCCGCTTTGCTGGATGCGCCGACTAAAGCGCCTTAATAAACTTTGAACCGACTCTTTTTCTTTTTTTCTGACCGTTATTGGCATGTTTCAAATTAAAAATTAAAAGTGAAAAATGAAAAACTAGAACTCAAATTTCATCGGTTTTCCTCCCAAAAGATGCAGGTGCAAATGGTCAATTTCCATGCCGGCATCGCGTCCGACGTTAAAAACTAAGCGATAACCGTTTTCCGAGACCCCGATAGTTGCCGCCGCCTCTTTAGCTTTTAAAATTAATCTTCCCAGTAAATTTTCATTTTCACCGCTCAAAGCACTTACCGGCCCCAAGTGCGTTTTTGGAATTATTATAAGATGAATCGGCGCCTTGGGATTAATATCTTTAAAAACTAAAAATTCCTCGTCTTCAACCACGATATCGGCCGGAATTTCCCGGCTTACAATTTTACAAAATACGCAATTCATTGATTCTATATTTAATCACTTTGATTATTTTCAGTCAATACGGGAGTTCTCGGGGTTATTTTCTTAAGGCGTTTTTTAACTTCGTCAATAATTTTTTCCAAAGGAATAGTTTCTTGAGCACCTGATTGCATTTCTCTTAAGATTAGCGTATTGTCCAGCGCTTCTTTCTGCCCTATAATCAGCGCCAAATCGGAGCCCAATCTGTCGGCTACTCTTAACTGAGATTTAATAGAATCACGGCCGAATGATTCTGAAACATGAATGTTGTTTTTTCTGAACTCTCCAAGTAGTTTTAAACTTTTCTTTTTTGCCAAATCACCCAATTGAGCCAGAAAAACTCTGGATTTTGGTTTTAAAGAAGTGACTTTTATTTCCTGCCGTCTCATTTCATTTACCACGCGTTCAATGCCGATTGAACCGCCCATCGCCGGCGTTGGTTTGCCCCCCAAATTAGAAGCAAGATAATCGTAACGGCCTCCGGAAGCAATTGTAATTTTAGAACCAGTTGCATCTTCGGGCACAATTTCAAAAACCGTTCGAGTATAATAATCAAGCCCTCGTACCAAATAAGAATCTAAAACGTAGGGCAGACCTAATTCGTCTAAAAATTCCAAAATCCGTTTAAAGTGATCGTGGCAGGCCTTGTCTAAATAATCAATGGAATTCGGCGCCGATTCCTTTAAAGAAACACAATCTTCTTCTTTACAATCCAATAATCTCAAAGGATTTTCTTTAAATCTTTTTTTGCAGTTTCTGCAAAGACGGTTGATTTTGCTTCGATAATACATTTTAATTTCATCGCGATACTTGTTCCAGCAGCTTTTATCGCCAATGCTGTTAATGCGAATGGTTAAATTTTTTAATCCAATTTCGCAAAGTATCGTATAAATCAGCTGAATTACCTGAACATCAACTACCGCATCACCCTCTCCGATAACATCAAAATCGGCTTGATTGAACTGGCGATAGCGGCCGGCTTGGGGCGCTTCGTGGCGAAACACAGGCCCCCAATGGAAAAATTTAACAGGCTGAGGTTGGCTAGAAAACCCGTTTTCTATATATGCTCTCACGACGCCGGCCGTAAGCTCCGGCCTCAACGCTAAAAAATCGCCGCCCTTGGTTTTGAGCGTATACATTTCGTGTTCTATAATATTAGTCGCACCGCCGATTCCTTTTTTAAATAATTCGGCTGATTCCAAAACCGGAGTCCCGATAGTTTCAAAACCGTAATAGGCCGCTGTTTCCTTGCTTATTTTTAAAAATTTTTCCCAATATTTTGAAACGCCGGGCAGAACATCGTTCATGCCTTTTGGCGCCTGAAATGATTTTATCTTTGGTTTGCGTGACATATTTCAAATTAAAAATTAGTAATTAAAAACAGCTGCTTTAGCGACAGGCCAGGCTCTGACCCAAACCCGACCCACAATATCATTCTTTGGCAAAATTCCCCACTGCCGAGAATCGGAAGAAGCCAATCGGTTATCGCCTAAAACAAAATATTCATCCCGGCCCAATTTCTTTTTAACATCACCGACGGTAATGTCATCTAACAGCAAATAATTTTCACTGATAAAAAAACCACTGGAATTTTCGTCATTATAAATAGTAACTTTGCCGTTTTTAATTTCCACGGTTTCATTTGGAAGGCCAACGACTCTTTTTATGTAATATTTTGACGTATCAAGCGGATAATGGAAAACGATAACTTCTCCCCGCTCGACCGATTTGAAATAATAACTAATTTCGTCAATAAGCAAATATTCGCCATCTTCAAAATTGGGTTCCATTGAAGCGCCTTCGACAAAAAACGGCTGAACTAAAAAATAGCGCACCAGCCCGGCTAATACCAGAGCGATCGCGGCTACTTTTATGATATCCCAAGAAAATGCAAAAAATGATTTTAGATAACCCATAATTTATGCTATTATATAGTAGAAAATGGATAAAATCAAATTAATTGTTGGTTTAGGCAACCCCGGAAAAGAATATGAACGCACCAGGCATAATGTGGGCTTTTTATTTATTGAAATTTTAGAAAATAATTTTAAAAATAAAAAAATTATTTTAGCCAAATCACAGAATTTTATGAATGAATCCGGCAAAGCGGTTGCAACTTTAATAAAGCTTTATAAATTAAACCCGGAAAATGTTTTAATTGTTCACGATGATATTGATATTTTATGGGGTGATTTTAAATTTTCATTCGGCCGTTCTTCGGCGGGGCACAAAGGCGTTGAGTCGGTAATAAAATCGCTGAAAACCAAAAATTTCTGGCGATTAAGAATAGGAATACAGCCCCTTCGACAAGCTCAGGGCAAGCCTATGATTAATAAAAAACACATATCAGCCGATAAAATCATATTAAAAAAATTTACCTCAACCGATTTAAATATTTTAAACAAGACCATTCAAAAAGCCATTTCCAAATTGGAAACGGCTTTCAATATCAAATAAAATTACTTATTTAAAATCTGGCGCTGAAGCTCACGCAAATCGAGCTTCAGTTTTTCTTTAATCTCATCAACGGCAATATTGATTTTTAGCGCTCTTGATCTAGTATTTTTACCATTGCCATTTGCCCCAATCCACCCAAGGTAAATTCCAACGAGCTCCGGCTTTCCATCTCTAAAGGCCATGATGGGAGAACCAGAATCCCCTTGATCGGTTGATTGAGAAATGCCAAATTCGTTATTGTCTTTTTTTACTTCAAGTACGCTAATTGGAGCGGCACTTACCAAAGAAGTGACAAAACCGGGCCGGGCTACTTCGGAATTAATTTCCGGTTTGCCGCTTAAGTAAATAAAATGGCCAATTTTGAGTTCATCGCTTTCTCCGATTTGAAAAGGAAAATTCAGTATGCCTACTCCAACGGTACCGTTGAGGTTAACATTTTCCTGCCCGCCTGCGGGCGAGGCAGAAATTTCAAACAAGCTAAAATCTTTTTCTTTATTTCTGTACAGCTCTTTTAAAGAATGCTTCGAACCGTCCGGCGCGAGAAGCACTATATTATATTTTAAAACTTTTAAACTAATGGTGATTCCCAGTGCTCCCTCTGGAGTCATTAGCCCTATTGTTTGCCGGCTGAAAAGTTCGGCATCGCTTACATGAGAAGCCATTAAAACATATCGGCCGATAATCATCGCCGGCGCTTCACTAACTTTTACGGTATTTTGCGCGGATCTAGGGCTTAATTCTTTTAATTTATCCGGAACTTCTAAAACCACAGCGGTCCTAACATAAACTTTATAATCAAAAAACCTATTCAAATCCAAAACTCTCACCAAATTATTGTTAAAATCATACTTGCCGTCAACTCCCAAAATCCTTGACAGTTTGGCAACCGTTTTTTTGTGAGTAAATTCCAATTGTTCCAATTTATCATTATCGCTCCAATATCTTTGGTGATAATTTTTTTGGTAAGTTTCAACGCTAGAAATTCTGTCGTTAAAATTTTGATAAGTTCTAACGCTGATAACACCAATAATCGCGTTTGCCAAAATCATAACAACCCAAAAAGCGACTTTCTTTTTCATTTTCCTCTCCTGCTTGCCCGCCTATTTTTTAAATTGCTTTCCTTTAAACTATTAATATAAATTAAAACGCTTTTGGTTCATCAAGTCAAATATTAAAAGGGCGAGTGGCGCGCCCTTTATTTAGAAAGAATTTCAATGGCTTTTTCGAGTTGTTTGTCCTCGCGAAGCGTCTCCGAAGAAGATGGCTTCGGATCAGCGATCTCATGAGTCGGAACAACGCCGATGTCGTTGATCTTGGTCTTGGAATTGCCAACTAAAAACTCAAAAGTGGTCAGGCGCAGACGCGAACCATTAGAAAGTGGAATCATGGTCTGGCCTACGCCTTTACCGAAAGTGTTCGTACCAACTACCGAGAAACCCCAATCTTTCATGGTTCCAGCAAAAATCTCCGACGCCGAAGCGCTGCCTTTATTTACAAGAATCACCACGCGCATATCGCGAAACATCCCGGGTTCATGCTTGAGTTCAAGTATTTTTTTCACATACGCGGTATCAAAAATAGTAGATTGATTACGTTCGCGCATTACCATGAGAGTATCTCCGGATCGCGCAAAATCGTAAAGAATTTCGAGCGCCTGCCAAAGTAGTCCGCCGGGATTATTTCGAAAATCCAAAACAACCTTCATGATGCCCTTAGCTCGAATGATCGATATTTCCTTTCTAAATTCCTCCGGCAAAACTTCGCTAAATGTCTTGACTTTGATATAACCGATGGCACCGAAAGAACTGTCTATTGTTTTAGCCGAAACGGCATGCGTGATAATGACCTCGCGGACAATCCAAACGGCTATTGTCTTACCTTTTCTGTCAACGGTAATCTCTACTGCGGTGCCAGGCTTGCCGCGCATGCGCTTAACAGCATCCATAATATTGGCGACAGTATAGCCATCAACTTTAATAATCACATCGCCCGACTTCAAACCGGCGCGATAGGCAGGAGCGCCATCAATCGGTGAAACAACTACCACTTTTCCGTCTTGTTCCGAAACTTCAAGCCCGATACCGCCGAACTTGCCTTCCAGTTCGGTTTCAAGCATCTGCGATTCTTCTTTGGAATACCACGCCGAGTGCTTATCTCGGCAGCTTTTCTCATTCGGCTTCATGCGAAACATCTCATAGACGCAAGCTCGAAGATCAGTAGGCTGATCTAAAGATAGTTTAGAATAATAAATAAGAATTTCCACGAAGACCTGCGTCTCTTGTAATATGAGCTCCCGTTCCTCGGGCGAAACTGGAGGCAAATTGGCTTGCCCAAAGGCCATCTGGGGCAAAAAACCGAATAAAAGGATAACCGGAACAAGCAGCGATCGCAACACTTTCATTGCTTTCTCCATTTCTTAATTTACTCCCAGTAAATTTGAAAGAACTTTAATGTTTTATTGATACAACAAAAAAATAGCAACGTCAAATTAAAAAACCGTTAGGCGGGCAAAGCCCCACGCCTAACGGTTTAAGTAATAAGAACTAAAATATTAATATGGACCAGGAGAAGGAGTCGGAGTCGGAATTATAATCGGTTGGTCTTGCGGCCGTGAAGTTTTTTCCGGGCCGCCACTAACAGGTGCGGGATGGAAAATTGTGTCGAGGCTTTTATCAAGCCCTGGGCTTTTTCTTTCCCCTTTTCCTTTCCCTTTGTCCGCCCCGCCATCAGTTTTGTCACCAGGTCCCCCGCCTTTTCGCTTTCCGCCAAGCAGAAGTTGGGTATTTTTTTCCTTAGCTTTTTTCTGGGCATCTTTGAATTGCTCCTGCAACTTTTCATCCGCGGTCATAATGTAATATCGCGGCTCGAAATGATTGGGCGAGCGTAAAAGAAGATAAATTCCCGACCCACTTTTTGCTTCTCCATAGAGCACCAGATGCCCCGGGTGCCCTTCGGGAAGCATATTTTGAAGCTCCTTAAAAGCAATTGGTTTGGGCAGTGATAAATTATTGAACGCGAGTTTATAAAAATTGTCCGCCGCCGTAAAACTTAACCAAACAAGCGCGCCTAAAGCGAGAAAAGCCGTCGTCTTAAAAAGCGAGCTTTTACTCCACCAAATGGAAACGATTGCCAAGACAAACGCAATCACTATGGAACCTAAAAAATACGGGCCGATAAGAGACGCGTAATCAGTCATTACGGTCCTCCAACGGCGGCGCGAAGCGGCGTGTGCGTATCATCAGGCTTGCCGACAAGTTTCCCATTTTCTAAAAAGAAATTAGCGATGGTAATCTCTTGCCCGACTTGCGTTAAAACAACTTTTTTCTTTGCTATTGATTCAGCGCGGCTTCCATAACTTATGAAAACATCGGCTTCAACGGGCACTTCGGTAAGTTGCGAACCGTTTCTAAAAAGATGCACATTTACGGTATATTGCCCATCGGGCATGTCCCGGCCGAATATAACCTCATAATTAAGTTTAGTCGTATCGCGAGTATTACCAAGATCGTCCCGCAAAAGATTAAAAGCGTTTCCGGCCCGGTTGGAGTATCCGACCGGTCTGTCGTCGGGCGCCCGCGCCCAAAGATCAACATCAACATCGACGTAATCCGGCCATCTGATCCAAACCATAATGTTGCCCGGCATTTTTACTACCGCTTCGGCTTGGGTTTGCTTTTTAGGAGGGTTGACGAACACTAAGACCATTAGAAACAGCATGAAAAAAATCATGCCGGGATTAAAGAGCACGTCAGAAAGCATAGTTCCTGTGGTAGTCTGGCCGTCATCATCCCACTTATTCATATGAAACTCCGATATTAACCGCTTCTTCAATAACTTGCCCCATTGCCGGCCGCAAAATCCATTTCAGATTGATATCAAGCCAAATAGCCA
>Ga0209542_10003689_pt1 | contig 32468 bp, 31 predicted proteins | sample RifCSPhighO2_01_FD_184028 | JGI IMG/M metagenome (GOLD analysis project Ga0209542, IMG submission 184028) | Soil microbial communities from Rifle, Colorado - Rifle CSP2_plank highO2_0.1 (SPAdes) (version 2) | ecosystem: Environmental > Terrestrial > Deep subsurface > Rock core/Sediment ... | reverse complement strand
CGTCATCTAATCAATAGCTTCGCATCACTTGGAGCGGCGTTTGTAAGTTAAGCCCGAAGTGGTAGCGTTTTTCGTTGTAGTACCGCAGATACTTGGGAAGTGCCCGGTTGATGGCTTTCATATCGACCGGCAACGACCGCACCAGCTCATCCTGCAAGGTCCGGTTGAATCGCTCCAGGTGTGCATTGTCGTTGGGACGACGTACTCGGCTGTGCCGATGGGTGACTTTTGCTCGTTGCGAGAACAATCGCGAGAACTCGCTACCGTTGTCGCTTTGGAGTACCTGTATCTCAAACGGTGCAATCTGTTTGAACTTCTTGAGGAACTGCAGCGCCCTGCTCGTATTCGCTTTGTCGGTTGCCCATGCATGGGCGAACCGCGTGCACACGTCGATACCGGTGAAGACATATATCCTCCCACCGTCTGGTTTGAGCAGGTGGATCGTGTCCAACTGCACCAAATCGCCTGGTTGAGCCACTGTAGGTCTTGGTACCGGAATTTTGTACGTCTTCTTCCAGCGTTTCTTCAGCAGGTGCTGTCGGTCGAGGGTGCGCTTGACCGAGGAGACGCTCACCACGATACCGTCTTCCTGCAGTGCCTTGTGGATGACCTCAGCGGACCGGCGTAGTTCTAGTCTCTTGGCGACAATGGTTTGCACCAGTGCCTCGCTCATTTGCTTGGGGTGATGTTTGGGTTTGGAGGACTTGGTGGGTATCGGGTGGTATCCGATCTTGCGTGCCTGTGCAGCCCACCTCACCGCTGTGCTTTGGTTGATGCCGAAGCGTCTCGCTACTTTCCGCGTCGACCATCCCTGGTGCACCAGGTACGCGGCCTCTCTCCTCACTCGGGGGATGTTTGGGTTACTTGTATATGCCATATGCATCACTGTATCGACCCTAGTGATGCGAAGCTATTGAACCATTACGTAGGTATTGACTTGGTGTAACTTATGTGTTAACATCGTTACTGGCCAACGTTTTTTCGGCCTGTTTACAAACAACCGAGAGGGCTCAGTTCCATGACACCTTCGACCACTTTGACCTTGGGTGGCTTCATCCAGGGTCTCCAAAGCAACATGGTGGGGCTGATCGGCTCCATTGTGGTCATTCTCATCGTTCTGCTCATCGTACGCTGGTTCATCAGCAAGTCGCTGAGGGAGCAGAACATCGAGCAGACTGAAGCGAATTCGGCCCGCAGTTGGGCCAATAGCATCGCCGGCATCGTCGCCCTTGTGGTGATCGCAGGCTTCTGCATCAACGCGGCGACATACGCAACCAATGTTATTCCTCGGACTGGTCTCGACCGCTCGTCGATTAACCACGACATGGACGTCAACATCAAACGCTGAGCCAAGCGGCAAAGCACAACAGAAACAGAAGGAGAATACCCATGCGTAAACTCTCACTGGCCGCCGTGGTCGGCATCGCGGTTGCGGTGCTCGCCAGCGGATGTTCGAACGCTGCGGAACCGCGTGCGATCCCCCCGGACATGATCGGGATGATCCTCACTCCGACCGGGTTCGACGGCAAAATCTACGAGTCTGGCCAGGTCGACATCGGCACCACAGGCTGGTTCGCCAACTGGGGCAACAAACTGGTACTTCTCCAGCGTGGTGGCTTTGCCATCAAGGAGCAGTTCGTCCAGAACGATCCCAACAACGACAAGGACCGCGAGGACCATCGTTGCATCGTCGGTCCGAAGCGTGAGCCGATGTCGCTCGACGTGCGCCTGCTCTTCGCTATGCCGGATCACACCAAGCCGGCTGGCAAGGAGGCTATTCTGCGCATGGGCGTGTTGGGGAAACCTGTTGAAGCAAAGAAAGAACAGTATGGTGGCGATCGTGTCCTCGTCCTCGACGCGGGCTCGGTCTACTTCCAGCAAGTTCAGCAGCAGGTGCGCGGCAAGATCCGCGATGTTTGCCTGGGCTACGAGAGCGTCGATGCGGTCTTCGATGCGATCGCCAAGAACGGCACGCCCGAGGGCTTCACCGACAAGATGAAGAAGACGGTCGGCACGATTCTCGCCGAGAACAACTCGCCGTTGTTCCTTGTCACGGCAATCGCGTCAAACGTCAAACCCGATACGTCAGTGATCAGTGCAATCGCGTCCGGTAAGGCAGCCGACAAGCTGACTGATGCGATGTTAAAGATCGATACCTTCATCAAGGCTGACCCGACGGGTCAGCGTGCCTACATCTACAAGCTGATGATGATGCAGGCGATGACGGCGAAGACTGGAGAGAAGGGCGGCAACAACACGTTCTTTATGACCGATATCGGCGTTCCGAGCGGCATCCCCATCCCGGTGCGTTGAAGTCAAATAAATCCGATCTAATCGGTACCGCGCAAACCCTCTGGGCTCGCGCGGTTTTTCTTTTGTATGAGTGGTACAATTGCCGTATATGGACAAGCATAAGTCCGGAGTAGACGGGCTTAAGGACGAGCTCTACTCCCGCAAGCACCAGGGCCCCATGGAGGACGTGCGCGCGCCCTTAAGCGAGAGCGATGCGCATGTGCCCGTAGTTTGGCCCTCCGCCGAGACTACGGAAGGGCAGGGAGGCATGCTGCCGCAAAGCCCAGCGCAGCCTGCAGATGCTCCCAAGCACGTGGTGGGGATGTCCTACTCGACTAAATTTTTTTTAGGGTCCTTAGCTTTTTTTGTTGTGGCGGCCGGCGCGGCAGTCTATTTCTTTTTTGGCAACGGGAATTTTGTTTCGCCCAACAATATCGACCTGGAGATAGTGGCGCCCTCTTTGGTGGACGGCGGCGCGCAAGTCGACCTGCAGGTTATTGCGACCAACCGCAACTCCTCGGCGCTTAAGCTCGTCGACCTGGTGTTGACCTACCCCGCGGGCACGCGCGTTGCAGAGGACCCCAACAAGCCCCTGCAGACCGAGCGTCAGTCTATTGGCACTATTGCCTCGGGGCAGAGCATCAAGCGCACTGCGTCTGCAATATTTTATGGCCAAGAGGGCTCGACACAGCAGGTGCATGTCCAGCTCGAGTACACCATAGAGGGGTCTAACGCGGTCTTTGTGCGCGAGGGCGATGTCAGCATAACCATCGGCTCCTCGCCGGTGTCCATTTCGGTAAAGGCGCCGACCAACATAACCGCCGGCCAGCTATTTTCCATCGACGTGACGGTGCAGAGCAACTCCAAAGAGACGGTAAGCGATGTGGCGCTCGAGGCGCAGTATCCGTTCGGCTTTAGCGTCAAAAGCGCCTCGCCCCGGGCGGACTCGGGTACCGGCTTGTGGCACCTGGGCACCATGGCGCCCGGGACCACCAAAGTAATAAGTATAACGGGCACCATAGACGGCCAAGACGGCGACGAGCGGGTCTTCCGCTTTTTGGCGGGGTCGGAGGCCGACCAGACGGCGGCGCGGATTAAGGTGCCGTTCCTCAACGTACCGACGAGCATTTCCGTAAGCCGGCCGTTTATCTCGGGCACCTTAACGGTTGCGGGCAAAACCGGCAGCACGATATCGGTCTCCCCGGGGCAGACGATACAAGGCTCGGTGGCGTGGCAAAACAACCTGGCCGACCCGGTATCAAACATCGAGGTAGAGCTAAAGCTGTCGGGCCCGGTGCTTGACGCGGGCTCGGTACAAAGCCCCAACGGCTTTTACCAGTCGCAAGACAAGACTATCCGGTGGACCAGCGCCGAGGACCCAAGCCTGGCCCAAGTAGCAGCAAGTGGGCAGGGGACGCTTACCTTTTCGTTTGCGACGCTGCCGCCGGGCGACGGGGGCGTCGTCTACACCAACCCCAAAGTAACTCTGACCCTGAGCATTAAGGGCACGCGCGGCTCCGACCAGTCGGCCGAGTCTGTCTCGGCAGCGGACACTATCGAGGTGGTGCTCGGCTCTTTGCTGACCTTAGAGGCGCAGTCCAACTTTAACCAGGGCGCCTACAGCAACTTGGGGCCGACGCCGCCGCGCGCCGAGCAGGAGACGACCTACACTATTGCCTGGACCGCCAAAAACTCCTCCAATGCGATAGCCAATGCCAATGTGACCGCCGTACTGCCGAGCTACGTGACCTACAAGACGGGCCAGGCAGGCATTACCTACGATGTGGCATCGCGAGCGGTGCGGTGGGACTTGGGCGAGCTTAAGGCGGGCGTGGGCTACACGTCGGCCGCCAAGACGGCATCGTTCCAGGTTGCTATAACGCCATCGATAAGCCAGGTAGGGCAGGCGCCGGCACTAACGGGCGCGGCCGTACTCTTTGGCACCGACCGCTTTGCGCAGATACAGGTGCAGTCGCAGGCCCCGGGCCCCACGACCGCCACGGCCGACGGCAAGAATGGCACGGTGCAGGCAAAGTAGTTTTAGCCCTGTAACTAAGGTATATTTGGCCCTATGGCAGACCACGCAAGAGAATCAGACCGCATGGAGAAAATCGTGTCGCTGTGCAAGCGGCGCGGGTTTGTATACCAAGGCAGTGAGATTTATGGCGGCCTGGCGGGCATATACGACTTTGGTCCCCGCGGCGTAGAACTTTTAAACAACATAAAGAAATCGTGGTGGAAGGCCAACGTCTACGACAAGGAAAACTACTATGGCCTAGATGCCGGAATGTTTAAGCACCCCAAGGTGTGGGAGGCTTCTGGCCATGTCGGTGGATTTTCGGATCCTTTGGCAGAGTGCCGCAATTGCAATACGCGCATACGCGTAGATAAGGAGCTCGGTGCAATTGGCGTTGTGGCCGATGAAAAAATGTCTTTGGAGGAAATTAGTGCCCTTTTCGATGCAAATCGAAATAAAATTCCTTGTCCAAAATGTGGAAAGAAAGAGTTTACCGAAGTGCGTGCATTTAATATGCTGGTGAAGTCAAATCTCGGTGACTTTACCTCCGAGGGTACAGAGCCGGTGTATCTGCCTGGCGAAGCATGCCAGGGAATTTATCTGGACTACAAAAATATTGTCGACACCATGCAGCCCAAGATGCCGTTTGGCGTGGCACAGATAGGTAAGGCATTCCGCAACGAAATATCTCCCCGCAACTTCCTCTTCCGTACCCGAGAACTTGAACAGGCGGATACGCAGCTCTTTATACGCCCCAACGAAAACAATGAGGCGTATGAGGCGATAAAGCAGGACCACTGGGGCTGGTACCTCTCGCTCGGTATAGACGAGAAAAAATTAAAGTTTAAGCAGCACGAAAACTTGGTGTTTTATGCCAAGGATGCGTGGGACATTGAATATGAGTTTCCTTGGGGTTTTGACGAGGTCGAAGGCATCCACGACCGCACTGACTACGATCTGTCGCAGCATCAGAAATTTTCGGGTACCGACTTGCGTTACACCGACCCCGAGACTGCGGAGAAGTATATTCCTTGGATCCTCGAGACCTCGATGGGCATGGGCCGCGTATTTTTAGCGGTGCTATGCGACGCTTACTACGAGGACGAAATGGGAGGGGAAGGGCGTGTCGTACTGAAGCTTGCCCCGCATCTGGCACCGGTTAAGGCTGCAGTGTTTCCATTGCTAAAAAACAAGCCCGAGCTCGTCGAGAAGGCGCGCGAGATTTATGCAGCGCTTAAAAAAGAGGTGCCCCAGATTATGTGGGACGACAATGGCAACATCGGCAAGCGCTACCGCCGCCAAGACGAGATAGGCACGCCCTACTGCATTACTGTGGACTTTGACACCCTGGGCGAAGTGCCCGAGCATAAAGACACGGTAACCGTACGCGACCGCGACAGCGGCCAGCAGAGCCGCATGGCGGTCGCCGACCTTGCCGCGTTCCTTAAATCAAAAATTCAGTAGCGAGCTCAGTAGCTAACTACGTAATTATCTCAGTAATAAAAATAAGCGGCGGCCCGTGGGCCGCCGCTTTTGACTTCCACTCAGTATGCTTCGTTAAAGTAACCGGGGCTTTCGGCTTTGCGCGGTTGTTTGGCGGCGATGATTGATTTGATGGTCTCGTCGCTGTCCTGCGGGTTAACTACCACGATAGCGACAGCGCAGTTGAACATCATGCTTTCGGAATCGTCACGAGAGTCGAGAAAGCTCTTCATTTCTGCCTCGTCTTTGCGGCTGTGCCATTGCATGGGCGACTCGGGGTCGTACCCCAAAGCGAACATCCGTGTGTGTCCGGCTTTGCGCGCCTCGGCGAGTTTCTCTTCCATCTCTCTGAGACTTGGGTCGCAATTGGTAAAACGTGCCATCGGTCTCCTCCTGTTTGCCGAACAGACTCTACCACCGGTACCAAACCGGGGCAATGTGCTAGGATAGGCGCATGGATAGGCTCAGGGACACAAACGTCCACATTACCGCGGGGAGCATCGTAACGGTATTCCTCTTTGGCATCTTGGCCGCCGTGCTGTGGTATTTGCGCGACATTGTGCTTATTGTCCTTACCGCCATTGTCATTGCCTCGGCTATAGAGCCGGGCATCGGATTTTTGCGGCGCTACCGCATCAACCGCGTCTTTAGCGTCTTGCTTATCTACCTGGGGGTCGCGCTGGCATTCTTCGGCATCATATTCCTCTTTTTGCCGCCGCTCATCGACGACGCGATAAACTTTTTGACCCGCTTGCCCGCGGCGCTCCAGAGCCTGAGCCTGTCGCAGGCGACCCACGGGCTCTTGCCGGACTTTAGCGCCGCATTTACTTCGGCGGACTTCCTGCAGAATATCTCGCAGAGCGTATCGACGGCCACCGGCGGCGTAGTGAGCACACTGTCGACATTCTTCGGCGGGGTGACCTCGTTCGTGCTTATTGTGGTATTTTCCTTCTACTTCTCGATCCAAGAGACCGGCGTCGATGACTTTTTGCGCGTCGTAACTCCAAGCGCGCACCAAGCCTACGTGCTCAACTTGTGGAAGCGCTCGCAGCTCAAAATCGGCAAATGGATGCAGGGCCAGCTCATACTCGGCGTCATTGTGGGGGTGCTCTTGTACCTAGGATTGACGATATTGGGCGTGCCCAACGCGCTTTTGCTCGCGGTATTGGCGGCGGTGTTTGAGCTTATACCGGTCTTTGGCCAGATATTGGCGGCAATACCCGCTGTGGCTATTGGGTTTGTCGATGGCGGAGTTACCGGCGCGCTCCTGGTAACCGGGCTCTACGTCGTGGTCCAGCAATTTGAGGCGCACCTTATATACCCCGTGGTCGTTAAAAAGGTGGTGGGCGTGCCGCCGCTCATGGTCATACTCTCCTTGATTGTCGGCGCCAAACTTGCCGGATTTTTGGGCATCTTATTGTCTGTCCCTATCGCGGGCGCGATACAGGAGTTTGTTACCGATATAGACCGCCGCAAGACCCGCGAGCTTAGTGCCCAAGGCTTGACCCCGGAGGGCGACACCAAGTAGGTTTTATCCCATGTCTGAAAAGAAACCGTTTTATTTGACTACTACGCTGCCGTACGTAAACGCGGACCCGCATATCGGCTTTGCATTAGAGATCGTGCAGGCCGATATTGTCGCGCGCTACAATCGGCTTATGGGGCGCGAGGTGTTCTTTACTACCGGCACGGACGAGCACGGGCAGAAGATATTTCAAAAGGCTGCGGAAGAGGGGAGAGACGTGCAAGAGTATGTAGATCACTTTGCCGGCCGCTTTAACAAGCTTAAAGAGGCCCTAAAGTTGAGCAATGATGCGTTTATCCGCACGACCAGCGTCGGGCATGTGGCCGCCGCGCAAGAACTGTGGAAGCGCTGCGCTGATGCCGGCGACATATACAAGAAGACATACAAAGGGCTGTACTGCGTAGGCGACGAGGCTTTTCTTAAAGAGAGCGACTTGGTGAACGGCAAATGCCCCAACCACCCCAACATGGAGCTGCAAGAGATAGAGGAAGAAAATTATTTCTTTAAACTTTCAAAATACCAAGCGAAGCTCGAGGAATATTTATCCAAAGAGGGAGCCATAGTGCCCGAGTGGCGCAGGCAGGAGGCGCTCAACTTCGTACGGGGAGGCCTCGAGGACTTCAGCATATCCCGAGTAAAAGACAAGATGCCCTGGGGTATCCTTGTGCCCGGCGACGAGACGCAGGTTATGTATGTGTGGTTTGACGCGCTTACCAATTACATATCGACGCTCGGTTGGCCGGATGAGGGAGGAAATTTTAAAAAATTCTGGGCAGAGGGAGAGGTGGTGCAAGTGGCCGGCAAGGACCAGGTGCGTTTCCAGTCTATTATTTGGCAGGCCATGCTTATGTCGGGCGGCATTAAGACGACCGACAAGGTGGTGTATCACGGCTTTATAACTTCGGGGGGGCAAAAGATGTCCAAGTCGCTGGGCAACGTTATCGAGCCATTCGCCTTGGTGGACGAGTATGGCACCGACACCATGCGCTATGTATTGGCGCGGGTGCATTCGTTTGAGGACAGCGATATGACTGTCGAAAAGCTAAAGGAGACCTATAATGCCGACCTGGCAAATGGCCTGGGCAACCTGGCCGCGCGCATCATGCAGCTGGCACAGACCCATTTACCCGAGCCGGTTGCGGTGGAGTTTGTGCCATATCCCAAGGAGTTTACCGAGGCGCTCGACACTTTTGAGATACATAAGGCCGCAGAATATATATGGCAGCGCATCACCGCGCTTGATCAGAAAATAACCGCAACGGCGCCCTTTAAAGTTGTTAAGGAGGATGTAGAAAAGGGTAGGGCTATTATCGAGGGGCTGGTGCGGGAGCTTGCCGCAATCGACCTTATGCTCGAGCCCATCATCCCCGAAACAAGCAAAAAGATAATCGACGCCATCGTGGCCAACAAAAAGCCGGAAAATCTCTTTCCCCGCAAGGATTAACAAACTAACAAACTGGAGTTTGTTAGTATGACATATATGGATGTAAAGCTATTTGATTCGCACTGCCACCTGCAGCTTTCGCAATTTGATGCTGACCGCGATGCGGTTTTGGCGCGCATGCAGGAGCAGGGGGTGGGGGGAGTGATAATCGGGACCGACCTAAAGAGCAGCCGCGCCGGGCTTGAGCTGGCAAAGGCGCACGACTTTTTATGGGCGGCGGTCGGGCTCCACCCTAACGACAACGCAGACGAGGCTTTTGATGTAGCGGCATACGAGGCGCTCGCGCGCGACCCGAAGGTGGTCGCCATAGGGGAGTGCGGGCTCGACTATTTTAGGACCACGGGGCAGGGCCAGCGCAAGCGGTTTGAGCTGCAGATTGATCTGGCGCAGAAGTTAAACAAAGCGCTTGTCGTGCATTGCCGCAACGCGCACGAGGATATGCTCGATATACTATTCTCTTATTCGCACGAATTAGAGAATAAGAAAGTGCCGGTGGTGCTGCATTTTTTTACCGGCTCGGGCGAGCTGGCACAAAAATACCTGCGCCTCGGCTGCTATCTTTCTTTCCCGGGCCCCGTTACCTACACCGACATGTACGACGACTCTATCCGCGTGTGCCCCGCAGACAAGATGCTTATTGAGACGGACTCGCCCTTTGCCGCGCCGGTGCCCAACCGCGGCAAACGCAACGAGCCCGCGTATGTAGCCGACGTGGCGCGCAAGATAGCCGCGCTCAAGGGTATTTCTTACGAGGAGGTCGCCGCTGTAACTCTGGCAAACGCCTCGTCTGTATTTTCTTTGTAACTCTGCTAGACTATGTGCCATGCCGGATTTCCTCAAGAGCCCCAAGGCGCTCGCCATGCTGGGGGCCATGCTCGCCATGCTCTTGGCGGTCTTGGACCAGACCATAGTCGCGACCGCTATGCCCTCTATTGTGCGCGAGTTTAACGGGCTCGAGCACATTTCTTGGGTGTTTAGCGCCTACATGCTGGCCTCGACAGTAACCGTGCCCCTGTATGGCAAGCTCTCCGATATCTACGGCCGCAAGCTGTTCTTTATCATCGGTATCGTCATCTTCCTCATGGGCTCTGTGTTTTCGGGTGCGGCGACCTCGATGTTTGAGCTCATACTCTTCCGCGGCATCCAGGGTGTGGGCGGCGGCGCAATTATGGTCAACGCCTTTGCTTTGGTGGGGGACCTCTTTAGCCCGCGCTCGCGCGGGCGCTGGCAAGGCGTCTTGGGGGCCATGTTCGGTTTTGCGAGCGTCGCGGGGCCCTTGTTGGGCGGCTGGCTTACCGATGCGGCGTCGTGGCGCTGGATCTTCTATATCAATATCCCGTTAGGGCTTTTGGCCTTGGCGGTCATCTACGCTACTCTCCCGGCCATAGGCCGCAAGCACGAAAAGCCGTTGGACTACTTTGGCGGGCTCCTTATCGGCGCCTCGCTCTTGCCATTGCTGTTGGCCCTAGTGTGGGGCGGCTCGACACACCCTTGGGTGTCACCGCTTATTATTTGGCTGTTCTCTGCCTTTGGCATAATCCTGTACTACTTTGTCCGCGAGGAGTGGTACTTTGCCGAGGACCCGGTCTTGCCGATGTATTTCTTTAAGAATCGCGCATTCGTTGCGTCGGTCAGCACGCTATTCCTGACTGCGATAGGCATGTTCGGATCGATTATCTACCTGCCGCTGTTTGCCCAAAACGTGCTGGGTACTACAGCCACTGGCGCGGGGCTCGTACTTATGCCCATGATGCTCGCCATAGTCGCAGCCTCTGTGGCGACGGGCCAGATAGTCTCGCGCACCGGGCACTACAAATGGCTCGCCGTAGGCGGCATAGCGGTGGCTGCCATGGGGATGTATCTCTTTTCGCAGATGAGCGAGGCCACTACGTATGCCGAGCTTGTGCGCAACATGGTCGTCATGGGCGCGGGGCTCGGCGTCACCTTCCCCATATTTACCCTGGTGGTGCAGGCGGCGTTTGCGCCGGCGGTCTTAGGGGTGGCGACCGCATCGGTGCAGATGTTCCGCACCGTGGGCGCCACCGTGGGCGCCGCGCTTTTGGGCGGGCTCTTAAACTACTACATGGCCTCGGGGCACTTGGTATTTACCGAGGCGCTGGCAAACGTGTTTTTTATAGGGTTTTTTGTGATGCTCGGGGCGCTTGTGGCGGCGCTCTTTTTGCCCCAGATACATCTGCGTCACGACGAGGAAGAGCCAAGCCTCGAGGAGATGGCCCGGGAGTTCGAGGAGACCTACGGCTTGCAAAGGTAGCAGGAGCTTGCTTGCAAATAATCTAGACTTTGGTAAGGTGTCGAGGTATGGAAAAAACGTCGCAGGTCGAGGCCACGGCCGAGATCTTTACCCAAGCGACTGATGCCTCCACCGAGGCCGCAGTCTCCGTACCCCTTATTTACGAAGTGGGGTTTCATCTCGTGCCTACTATTGCCGAGGACACTGTGGGGGCGGCAGTCGAGAATATCCGCAAGCTTATCGGCCCTGATGCCGAGTTTATATCCGAGGGCTACCCCCAAAAGACGCAGCTGAGCTACCAGGTTGAGCGCGCCGCCCAGGGCAAGCGCGAGAAGTACACCGAGTCGTGGTTTGGCTGGATAAAGTTTGCCCAGCAGAAGGACAGAATCCCCGCGCTCGAGGCCGCGCTTAACGCATCGCGCGAGGTGCTGCGCTCGCTCATTATCGAGACTGTCCGCGAGGATATCGCGCCCCCCAAGGCGCGCGCAGCGGTATTTACCTCTGACCGTTTGCAGGGCGAGACTATCCATGCGCCCAAGGCCCCCAAGGAGGTGTCTGCCGAGGTGTCGCAGGCCGAGCTCGACAAGTCTATTGACGCTCTCGTATCGGAGTAAGAGTATACTTATCGTATGAACAAGGTAATCCTCTACGGCAACCTGACCCGCGACCCGGAGCTTAAAAACTTGCCCTCGGGCATGCAAGTAACCTCGTTTGGGGTTGCGACCAACCGCCGCGTTAAGAAGGAGGAGCAATGGGTCGAGGTGCCCGAGTTCCACAACGTAGTGGTGTTTGGCCGCCAGGCCGAGACGAGCGCCCAGTACCTCAAAAAGGGGAGCTCGGTCCTCATCGAGGGGCGCATCCAGACCCGCTCGTGGGACAGCCCCGAAAAGGGCAAGCAGTATCGCACCGAGATAGTGGCCGAGTCGGTGACCTTTGGCTCGCGCTCGAGCGGGGCAGGGCAGGCGCGCAGCGAAGGAGCCCCCTCGGGCGCGCGCAGCGGAGGCTACAGCGACGCCGAGGCCCCGCAAAAGGCCCCTAAGGACGACGCAATAGACTACCCGGCAGAGGACATTAATCCTGATGACATCCCCTTCTAAGCTTGCTTAGAAAATATAAAAAGAAACTACCCCCTATAACCTACCCCCTAATACCTTACTTACTTATATGGCTAAAGAATACGCACCCCAATTTGTCCGCATCGACTATAAGGACACCGAGACTCTAAAAAAGTTCATCAACCCGCACGGCAAGATTATGGCGCGCCGCCGCACCAACCTGTCGGCCCCCAACCAACGCGCCGTCGCCCAGGCAATAAAGCGCGCCCGCTTTATGGCGCTGCTGCCGTATATCGTCCGCTAGATTAAGCACGCAAAAGTCCCGCAAAAGGGAGAGATGAACGGGACCCCAACTCCCTTTTGCGGGACTTTTCCGTGCTTTTTTGCTGCCTTTTACTTTTTGTCGGCGCGCTCGACATAGTCGCCGGTTTCGGTGTTGACGCGCACCACGTCGCCCTCGTTTATAAATAGGGGAGCGTCTATAGTCGCACCCGTCTCGAGCGTGACCTGCTTTGAGCCGCCTTGGGCGGTGTTGCCCTTGACCGCGGGCGGCGCATCCGTGACCTTAAGGTCCATTTTAATAGGGAGCTTGATGCCGATTATCTTTTCGTCAAAGACAAGCGCCTCGACGACGCCGTTTGCCTTAAGGAATTTGCCGGGCGTGCCAATAAGTTCGTCGGGCAGGGTAAAGCGGTCGGCGGGGTTATTCTCTGTGCAAAACCACCGCTCGCCCTTGTTTGCGTAGAGGTATTTGACTCCTTTGGTCGAAAGGTCGGCCTCCTGCGCCTTCTCCGAGACATGGAAGGCCTGCTCGGTTACCTTGCCGGTAATGATGTTGCGCAGCTTGGTCTGGTTGACCGGCTTGCGCTGCTGCTTGCGGAAGACGTGCGCGTCGAGGACCTCGTACGGGTCATCGTTGTAGAGGATAATCTTGCCTTTGAGTATCTCGTTGTATTCGAGCATCGCCATATAAAATAAATTGCCCGGAGGGCTGTGGCACCATAGTACTTGAAACCCTAAGTCCTATCAAGCGGTTGCGGTCATGCGACCACTGCTCGGCTACACCGGTTGCAGTATATAGCTCATGATATACCATGTGGCCATGGAGTATCTCTCATCGGAGGGGCCGGAGGACAGGAGCGACGAGGAGCTCTTGGCGCTCTCGGTTGGGCATCCGGGGCTTTTTGCACTGTTGGTGCGCAAGTACGAGGAGCCTTTCCTGCGCAAGGCGCAAAGCATCATAAAAGATGCGCAAGAAGCGGAGGATATAGTCCAAGAAGCCTTTACTAAAATATACATCAACGCGGGGAAGTTTAAGGTGGTTGAGGGCGCGCAGTTTAGCTCGTGGGGCTACCGCATACTCATTAACACCGCGCTGACCCACTACGCCAAGAAAAAGAAGGAGTGGCAGCGCGAGGCCCAGCTCGACGAGGAGATATGGGCTCTGATACCCGACCGGAACCTCAAGCAGTTCGAAAAGAAGGAGCTTGCGGACCTGGTGGCATCGGTCTTAACCCGCATGCCGGCCCCCATGGCCCAAGCACTATCGGCCTTCTTTATAGACGGCAAGACCCAGGAGGAGATAGCCCAACAAGAGAATGTAAGCGTGGGCGCTGTCAAAACGCGCGTGCACCGGGCCAAGGCAGAATTTAGGCGGATATACGAAACTATTAACCCTAAGCCGTAGTTGTACAAAGTATGCAAATGCAAAGCCCGAGAGAAATAAGCAATATCGAGAGGCAGGTCATGGCATCGGTGGGGGTTGTGCACACTGTCCGCAGGATGGTGTCCTTAACCGCACTTAAGGTCTATACGCTGGTGGCGTCGGTGTATGCCCTGGGTATTTTGGTATGGGTCGCCCGCGTGCAAGAAAACTTGCTCCATGCGGCAAACAACGGCGTCTTGGCCTTGGGCAACTTTGTCTTGGTGGCCTTGGCCCACACCAACATGGTGGTGCAGGCAGTACTTTTGGTGGCTACTGTTGCCCTAGTGTCGCTTGCGGTAGACCTGGTGCGCTCCCTTTCGTCCCGCCGCGCGGCGTATTGACCCGCTATGTTTGGAGTGTATTGTTAGGGCATCACACATGCCATTTTTTAAACGGAGGGTCAAAGAGATTTTGGCGGGTATAGACGTAGAGATAAACGGTTCGCGGCCATGGGATATTGCGGTGCACGACGAGCGCCTGTACTCGCGAGTGCTTTTGCGCGGCTCGGTAGGCCTAGGCGAGTCGTACATGGACGGCTGGTGGGATGTGGAGAAGCTCGACGAGTTTTTCTACCACCTGCTTAAAGCCGGTATCCATTACAAACAGAAGGCGCCTGGGCAAGACCTGTTCCACTATATTTCAAACAGGCTCTTTAATCGCCAAACTTTGCATAAGGGGTCGCTTGAGGTAATCGAAAAGCACTACAATATCGGCAACGAACTGTACGAGGCATTTTTAGACAAGCACCTCATGTATACGTGCGGCTATTGGAGCGGCAATCCGGCGGCACAGACGCTCGATGGGGCGCAAGAAGCAAAGATGGACCTTATCTGCCGCAAGCTCAACCTTAAGCCCGGGCAAAAGGTGCTCGACATAGGCTGCGGATGGGGCGGGTTTGAGAAATTTGCCGCCACTAACTACGGGGTACAGGTTACGGGCATATCGCTCTCGGACGAGCAGATAAAGTACGCTAAAGAATTTACCCAGGGACTCTCGGTTGAGATACTCAAGAAGGATTATCGAGAGATGGAAGGGCAATTTGATGCGGTACTGAGCATTGGGATGTTTGAGCATGTAGGGCCCAAGAATTATAAGCAGTATATGCAGGTGGTGCACCACTGCTTAAAAGACGGCGGATTGTCCATGCTCCACACGATAGGGGGGAACTTTGGAGAGCAGCGCATTGACCCTTGGTTTGATAAATATATTTTTCCTAACGGAGCATTGCCGAATATCGATGACATTGGCCGCGCTATTAAGGGGCTCTTTGTCATGGAGGACTGGCATAACTTTGGGGCAGACTACGACCGGACGCTTATGGCCTGGTGGCAGAAGTTTGACGAGGCTTGGCCCCGGCTGGAGCCTAAGTACGGCAAGCGTTTTTATCGCATGTGGAAGTACTACCTGCTCTCAATCGCCGGAGGCTTCCGCTCTCGCGACACGCAACTTTGGCAAATAGTGCTGTCCAAACAGGGAATAGAAGGCGGCTACCGCTCGGTGCGCTAACCTGTCTGCTAATACGGCGGAAAAGCCTTATTTTAGGCCATATTATTACAACCCCCGAAAAGAGCTTGACAAAAGCCCCCAATGGGTATATACTAGTGGCTAAGTCAGGCAGATGTCCTGGCCCAACGCTTCCGAGCTTTCCTAGGGGGAGCAAAGAAGGGTTTGAACTTAGTTAGACAGAACTGCACTACTCGACCTTGATGAGACGGCATCTGGCCTCGCCCGATGCTGGAGTTGGACTATGTTGTGGCTTAGCTACAAAATTGGACTACTTTTTCGAATCTTGAAGGTTTGCTACCACTGTCACAGCTCTGTTGTTTGTAGCCCTAGGCGCTTACAGCACCTGTACCCGTTTGCCAGCCTCTTGTAGCTGGTATCGATAAGCTCCGAGCTCAGTTGAGCTCACAGTTAACAACCCATCCTCTGCTTCGGCATGATGGGTTTTCTTTTTTTCTAATTTTTTACTCCTCGTCGTTTGATGGGACAGAGGTCTTTTGGGCAGAGGCGTTTTCTTTGAACGCCTTGCGGATCTCGGCTAGGAGGGCATTGGCGACCTTTTTATTTTCGCGCAAGTAGGTGCGGCTGGCGTCGTAGCCGCGGCCTAACTTTTCCTCGCCGAAACTATACGAGCTGCCGGATTTTTGCACTATGCCGTACTTCTCGCCGAGCGCGAGGAGCTCGCCCTCTTTGGACACGCCCTCGTTGTACATAAGGTCGAACTCGGTCGTGCGGAAGGGGGCTGCCACCTTGTTCTTGACCACCTTGATGCGGTGGCGGCCGCCCACGACCTCCTCGCCCTTTTTAATCTGGGCAATCCGGCGGATATCGAGGCGCACCGAGGTGTAGAACTTAAGTGCCTTGCCGCCGGTGGTGGTCTCGGGGTTGCCAAACATCACGCCTATCTGCATGCGTATCTGGTTGATAAATATGACGATGGTCTTGGACTTGGAGACTATGGCGGTAAGCTTGCGCAGGGCCTGGGACATCAGCCGCGCCTGCTTGCCGACCTGGTAGGAGCCCATGTCGCCCTCTATCTCGTCTTTAGGGGTAAGCGCGGCAACCGAGTCGACGACGATGATATCTATCTTGCCGCTCCTGACCAGGCCCTCGACAATCTCTAAAGCCTGCTCGCCGTGGTCGGGCTGGGAGACAAGCAGCTCATCGAGCTTGACGCCTATTTTTTTTGCGTACTCTGGGTCAAGCGCGTGCTCGGCGTCGATAAAGGCGCAGATACCGCCCTTTTTTTGCGCCTCGGCGATGGCATGCAAGGAGAGGGTAGTCTTGCCCGAAGACTCCGGGCCAAAAATTTCCAGTATGCGTCCGCGCGGGTAGCCGCCGATGCCCAGCGCCCAGTCGAGCCCGATGGAGCCCGAGGGGACCACGTCGACGTTGACTTTGGGTTGCTCGCCCAGCATCATGATGGACTCGTCGCCGAACTTGGTTTTGATGGCGCGCAGTGCGGCGTCTATCGCGGAGCTGTCCTTTTTATTTTCTTGCGGGGATATTTTTGCTGCTTTTTCCTTACCTTTTTTTAATGCCATATTTTAAATAGTCTTTTACATTGGTCAAAATCTAAATAAACTTATTTAGATTTTGACAGGACAATAGGTTAATAAAGTGAACGAAATGCGCCTTTCTGTCCGGCGGCCAAAACGGTCTGTGGCCGCGACGGTCAGGGCAGTATACCCCAAGGGCGGGGAGTAGCGGTACACAAATGTGCCGTCCTCCAGCGTCGTGGCAGGTTTGTCATTTATAGTCAAAAAAGAGATGTTTTGCACGTGCCCGACGACCGTCACTATAGCCGAGGAGGTGGCGGTACCGTCTTGGGGCGAGAGTATGGTAATGGCCGGGCCCGCAATGATGCGCCGCGCCTCAAAGAGCCCGTAGCCCACCAAAGCCAGGAGTCCCAGGGCTATAAGAGTGCGCTTCATGGCACTCAGTATACCTAGAGTGCCTCTTCAGGAGTAGGAGAGGCGGCAGAGGAGGGACCGGCCCCTTTGTCCAAAATTTCGCGGGGCTTGGCGCCGTCGCCGGGGCCTATGACGCCGCGCTCCTCGAGTAGGTCGATGATGCGCGCGGCGCGGGCATAGCCGATGCGGAGCTTGCGCTGGAGGTAGCTGGTGGACGCTTTGCCGGCCTCCTGCACGGCCTGGCGCGCCGCCTGGTACAGGTCGTCGTCTATCTCCTCATCATCGCCAAAGCCCCCTCCTTCGCCGGAGCTTCGCAGGACAGGGCCGCTCCCGAGGCCGACGCCGTCATTACCGCGCTCGGCGGGCACCATCTCGACCGGCACCTCGGGCTCGTTGTTGTTTGCTATAAAATCTACCACCTTTTTAACCTCGGTCTCGCCGATAAACGCGTTTTGGAGGCGCACCGGCTTGTTCATCTCGGCGCTGAGGTACAGCATGTCGCCCGCGCCCAGCAGGGTCTCGGCGCCGCCCTGGTCGAGTATGGTGCGGCTGTCTATTTGGCTGGCAACCTGCAGGGCCACGCGCGAGGGCACGTTGGCCTTAATGAGGCCCGTAATAACGTTGACAGAGGGCCGCTGGGTACTCAGTACCAGGTGTATGCCCACTGCACGGCTCATTTGGGCCAGGCGCACGATGGCGGCCTCTAGTTCGCGCGGGTAGCTCGACATAATATCAGCAAGCTCGTCGAGGATAATGACGATGTAGGGCATGCCCTCGGGCACTGCCTCGCCCTCCTCTGGCCCGCCGTTCTTTTTTATCTTCTCGAGCGCGGGGGTCAGGATGTTTTGGTGGTACGACTCGATATCGCGGACGCGATGCTCCTCTAATATATTGTAGCGGCGCTCCATTTCTTTGCCGGCCCAGCGCAGGGCCTGTATGGCCTTTTTAGCATCGGTAATGACCGGCGTTAAGAGGTGGGGGAGGCTGCGGTACAAGGTAAGCTCGACGCGCTTGGGGTCGATGAGTATAAAGCGCAGCTGCGAGGGCCCGCAGCGATAGATGAGCGAGGTAATAAGCCCGTGTATGGCCACCGACTTGCCCGCGCCGGTAGCGCCCGCAATAAGCGCGTGCGGCATCTTGGCTACGTTGGCAAACAAGGAGCCCCCGGCAATGTCGCGGCCCAAGGCCACCAACAAGGGCTTTGGCGACTCTTGGAACTCCTGCGTCTCCAAAAGCGTGCCCAGCCCCACAGTAACCTTGGCCGAGTTGGGGACCTCGATCCCGACCAGCGCCTTGCCGGGTATGGGCGCCTCGATGCGGATGCCGCCTTTGGCGGCCAGGGCAAGCGCCAGGTTTTGCTGGAGCGCGACAATTTTTGACAGCCGCACGCCCTCGGCGGGCTTAATGGCGTAGCGAGTAACTGACGGGCCTATGGATATCTCGTCGAGCTCTACTTGTATGCCAAAGTTCTGGAGCGTCCGCTTGATGATGTTGGCGTTGCCCTTAATGTCGCCTACGCCGGGGCGGCCGCGGTCACGCTCTAAAAGCGACAGCGGCGGCGGGGTGTAAGTACCCAACAGGGACTTAAGCGCTACAGCTGAGGCTTTTGCTTGGGCTAGGGCCGGGTCGACGCGGGGTGCGCGCGGTAGGGGCACAGGCTCTTCGGGCTCTGCTGTGGCGGCGCGCGCCGGGGCCTCTTGCTCGTCATCGTACGTACCGCCCACAATGGCGGGCTCTGCCAAAGCGATAGTGCCTTTGCGCCACAAAGACGAGACCAGGCGCCACGCGCCCAAGAATGGCTCGAGGCTGATGCGACCCTCGAGCAGCAGCAGGAGCGATATAAGGAGTATGCCGCCAAGCCCGATAATTGCCGCGTATACGTCAAAGTACTGGACCGCCGGGCCCGCTATGGACTGGCCAAAAAGCCCGCCTTTGCCTGACACTATCTGTATAAACCCAAGACCGGTTACTAAAAACAAAACGCTCGAGACAAGCTTAAGGGGGCTAAAAGCCGGGCGCTCCTCGCGCAGAGCCGCCCCGCCGAGCATAAAGAAAAGTATCGGCACCAAAAAGTACCCCACACCCAAGAGGTTGCCAAACAGCACGTAGGCATCAGTGCCGGCCGGGCCCGCGGCCCCAAACCCCGCCAAAGTAAGCACGGCGCCCACAATAATAAGGAGCACGGCGACGATAGCCTTGAGCGTTTCTCCCGGCACGCTTTTAAGGAGGCCCGTTCCCCCGGATTGCTTGCCGTTTTTCTTTGCCATGATTTTAAAATAATACCACGGGCTAAGCACTCTTGCTTTCGGCGTGGACGAGAGTAAACTCTAAGACATGATTTGTCGCATACTGTCCTTAAAATTTATAGGACAATAAAGGACAATCCGGTATAAAATATAAAAGACACCATGCCGGACAAAAAATCAAAATTCCACGAATTTGCTTTACGATCAATCCTTTTTAAAGGACGCGAGGACTGGTATTTTTGTTATCTTAAGGCCGAAAAAATTGCGCATGTCATGGCCACTTTAGAGCGCAGTGCCGGGCCGGATGCCGGCGCGCATGTGGAAGAGTTGGCGACGCGCGCCTGTGCCTTGCCAGGCGATATCGCCCACCTGGCTGCCGGCGAGGTCGATGCCCAGGTCGTTTTGGCTGACATTTTTTCGCTCCTTTCGGCCTTGCGGTTGGCGGGCAGTGCACAGCTTTTGCACAAGGAGACGGTGGCAATAGTGGAGGCCGAGTACGAGGCCGTTGCTGAGCGCCTGGTTGCCGGCAGCCACCCCTCGCCGTTTGTCGGTGCGGAAGAGTTTCAGATACCGCAGTTTGCGCTGGACACTGGCCCCGGCCGCATATCGGACATACAGATGTCCAATAAAGTCCTTGAACGTCCTTTAATACAAGACACACATAGTAAAGGACAGTCAGAGCGCGCCGAGCGCATTTTGGAGTTTATACGCAAGCAAAAAAATATCTCCGGAGCCGGTACCTCTATAAAGGATATTGCCGCTACTATTAAGGGATGCAGCGAAAAGACCATACAGCGCGAGCTTGGGGGCCTTATCGAGGCAGGGCTCGTACGGCGGGTGGGGGAGCGCCGCTGGAGCCAGTATCTGCCTGCCTAAAGGATGGTGCCTGAGGCCTAAAGAGTTGTATACTACGCCATATAACCTTTATTTGTCTATTGCTCGAATAGCCCCGCTGATGTAGTCTTTGTCTGTCCCTCTGGGCCGCCAATTTGGCGTTGTCCACAGGGCATATTTCCTGGCCCCCTAAGCTCGGCTATACTACTGAGTGACCCTCTATGGGGCTGGTTCGTTGACAATTGCTCTCTTACTATTTGTTTGTAGGGCATACATACTCCCGCTTGACCTTGTCCCGCTTAAGAAAGATTACGATTGAAACTCCGTCTACTATTTTGCTACCCAACCCCCTTCGAAGCTTTATGCCCAGTAGGGGAGGTAGAACATGTTCTACGGTTCTGTGCGATTACTCGTGTTTACCAGTAATTATTCGTTCGTAGTTAAATTATGACTATTACCAAAAGTTCAACACGCCTCGCTGCACTCGTTGCAGGTGTCGCAGTTGCACTCGCTCTTATGGGCGCAGTTGCAGTTGCTCCGGCACAAGCTGCTGGCCTTTCGGCCTCGCAGGTTCAGGCAATCGTATCCTTGCTCGCCTCGTTTGGCGCAGACTCGGCTACTATCGCAAATGTCACCGCGGCTCTTAACGGCCAGGCGACTTCGGGCTCCGGCTCCGGTTCGACCGGCGGCGCTTGCCCGGCTCTCTCTCGTTCATTGCAGCAGGGTTCCTCTGGCGCCGACGTTATGGCTCTTCAGGTGTTCCTCAATGCAAACGCTGCTACGCGCGTAGCGGTATCCGGTGCAGGCTCTCCTGGTTTGGAGACCACCTTCTTCGGTCCGGCAACGCACGCAGCAGTTGTCAAGTTCCAGGCTGCTAACAGCGTATCGCCTATCGGCGTCGTTGGTCCGGCTACCCGCGCAGCTATCGCAGCAACCTGCGGTACTGGCACTGGTACCGGCACAGGCACAGGCACTGGTACGGGCACCGGCACCACTCTTGAGGGTGGCGAGGGTACGCTTGACAATATCGACACGCTCGGTGATGTCGACACCTCGATAGACGAGGGTCAGAATGATGTAAAAGTGCTTGGCGTTGAGTTTGATGCCAAGGACTCCGACATCTCTGTCCAGCGCGTGGATGTAGATATCTCTACCCACTCTGGCAACGGCAGCGCTAACCTGAGCAACTACATTGACTCGGCAAGCGTCTGGCTCGGCAGCAAGAAGCTCGCCACCATCGATGCTGATGACATAGACAAGGACAGCAGCAGTGTTTGGTCGTTCCGCTTCTCCGGTCTTAACGGAGTAGTAAAGGAGGGCGACACTGCCAACATCTACGTTACGTTTGACGTAGTAAACAACCTCGACTCGACCGACGATGCAGATACCTGGGCGGTACTTATCCCTGCCACCGGAATCCGCGCGGTTGATGGTGCAGGTATATCTGATACCTACATCACGGCGACTCAGTCCACTACTCTCACCAATACGGTCACCTTCAACACGGCGTCTCGCGGTACGCTTACCCTCTCTGCGGGTAGCAACAATCCGCTCGCAGGCCTTGTGGTTGTCGATGATGTAAACGAGACGCAGGATGTCCCTGTTCTCGAGATCAAAGTTAAGGCAAGCAACTCGGATGTCACTATCCATGACTTCCCGATAGGTGTTGCCGCTGCAACGGGCAACGTCAATGTTATCGTCAAGCGCTTCCACCTCATGCAGGGCTCTACCGTCCTTAAGACGGAGTCCATCTCGAGCGCGGCGGCCTACAACGCGATAACCTTCGACAACATCGACTACGTAGTTGATGAGGGCGAGACGGTCACCTTCAAGGTCGTTGCCGATATCTTCGACACCGATTCTGGCGAGCCGGATAACGGCGACACGCTCACCGCGTCGACGACTGGTGCCTTGACCGGCTGGGATGCCGAGGATGCAGCGGGCGATACCCTTACCGAGAGCACCCATATCACGGGCTCGGTCGCGGGCAACGCTCAGTCCTTCTTTGGCAGCAATGGCATCGATGTTAACTTCATCAGTGCAGATGAGGTCAAGACCACGGGCGCCATCGCACTTGCTCCGGACTCGGTCGAGTACACGATCAAGTTCTCGGCTAAGAACTTGGGCGAGGTTACGGCCTACTTCGACGGCGACGTAGCCGTAGGCGGCGTAGTTGCCGCAGCAGGCACTATCTCCTGGGCGACCACGACCGACTCCTCGACCGGTACTACTACCGGCTCGTACGGCTTCGGCACGGGTATCGTCACGGCTGATGTAAGCGACTCCAACGACACCGACAACTCGGGCGACAAGCGCTTCGAGATCGAGTCTGGCGAGACGCGTAACTTCACCTTTAAGGTGACGATAAACGCCGGCGGCGACAACGTTGCGGCGGGCGTCAAGCTTACGGGCTTCTCGTGGGATACGACCAGTCAGGATGCTACAGCAAACCTGTACAACTTCGACTTGGGTTCGTTCCACACGGACACGATCACGGGCCTCAACATCCAGTAATAGCGCTTAGCTACTACTTGATGGGGCATCCTTACGGCTAGCGTAAGGAAACCAAAGCAAAAAACCACTCCGCAAGGGGTGGTTTTTTGCTTTTCATAAGCCGGTGCGGTATCGTAGCTCAATGAATCCAAAACTCGTGGGAGGCATCGTAGTCCTGCTCCTGGCCGTTTTTGCTGCCGGGTGGCTTATCACTGGGCAGCAAGGCCCGGGGGTGCCCGCAGCAGGGACTGTACGTTATACTAATACCGACTTTACGTATGTGTTTGACTACCCGGACTCGTGGGTGGCAGAGCCGGAGACCTCCATTATTAACGAGGCAGACCAAATACCCTCTATTATCACCGTGCATGAGGCGACAAGCACTTCGCCTCACCGCTTTGGAGTGACTGTCAATCGCAATGAGCGGACAATAAAGCGGTCTGCGACGACAACAGTTGAAGTCACTCTCGATAAAGTTAAAGCCACCGCGTATATATTTCCTGACGGGCTGCAATGCACGCCGAGCGAGGCAGACCCTGATTGTTCGTTTTTTCTCATCCCGATATTCCGCGACGGGGTGTGGTATGAAATCACGGCCGCAAACGATGCAAAAACACTCGACGCGTATCGCGACATATTGGAGTCCTTCCGCTTTACCCAATAATTTTGTTTGTGCTACCATCTGAGCATGAACCAGCGCCAAAGCAAGAGCTTCTCGGGCTTCCTATTTGCCTTTATTGGCATTGTCTCGCTGGCGTTTGGCGTGCTTATCTGGGCCGGCAGTACCGCTCCCGAGCCCGTTGACAATATCGCCCAGCCCAACTAACCCAATTTACAGAGGCCGGTCCTTTGCACAAAGGACCGGCCTCTGGGTGTTATGGGGGGGGCTTGGACAGCGCAATATTTTTAGTATGATGCGCTCATGCTCAGGAAGACAGCTCTTGTAGAGGGAGAAACATACCATGTATTTAACCGTGGGGCGCACAAGGGTAAAATTTTTTCCAATGACGATGACTATGGTCGGTTTCTAATCCTTTTACATCTATGTAATAGTTCAAAACCTATTGTCATGCGTGACTTGCTTGCACGAAACAGAGGCCGGTCCTTGGTAGAACTGTATAAAGAAAAGTCTGATAAATCCCTGGTAGACATATTGGCCTATTGCCTTATGCCGAACCATTTTCATTTAGTCCTTAGACAAAAATCAAAAGATGGGATCACTAAATTTATGAATAGGATTGGTACGGCGTATTCAATGTACTTTAATACTAAATATCGACACAGTGGAGTGCTTTTTCAGGGACGCTTTAAAAGTGTCCATATAGATTCAGAACAATACTTTAGATACATTTTTTCATACATCCATCTAAATCCTATTGAGTTAGTGGAGTCCTCATGGAAGGAAAAGGGTATTGACGACCTAGCTAGGGTAAAGGATTTTGTAAATAAATACTCCTATTCAAGTTTTTTGGATTACTCAGCAGTGGCTCGCCCCCAGAAAGAGATTTTAGCCTTTAATGAGGCGCCTGATTTTTTAAGATCTCAGAATGATCTAGAAGATTTTTTGAGATGGTTTACAGAGGCCGGTCCTTTGCAACCAGTTGACAGTACCCCGGGGGCACAGTAAATTGCATTCATAGGGTCAGAGACAGCGGGTTCTCCCACGGGGAGTTTAATGCCACAGGGCGCCTGCCGAGACGGTCGAACTCAACCCTGAACGCACAAATCCTTTAGATTTGTGCAAATAAAAAGAAATAAGGGTATTTTTTGTTTTAAAATACCCGTAATACAATCATGGCCATTACACGTCAGAAGAAAGAGGAGATAGTCGCAAGGGTAGGCGACGCTATTAAGTCGGCAAAGACCCTAGTTTTTGCCAACTTTAAGGGCCTTACCGTTGCAGAGCAAAACGAGATGCGCAAGGCACTGCGCGCACAGGGCATTGGCTACGGGGTAGCCAAGAAGTCCCTTCTTCGCCGCGCGCTTGAAAGCGCGGGCTACGAAGGGCAGGCGCCGGTACTTGAGGGCGAGATAGGCCTGGTCTGGGGCCCCGCCTTCGCCGAGGCTTCGACGGGCAAGGAGGATGAGCTTGCCCCTGCGCGCGAGGTAGCGGTGTACGTCAAGAAGTTCGGCGAGCATCTGAGCTTTGCAGGCGGGATGTTCGGCGGCAAGTACGTGTCGCGCGATGAAATAGCCTCTATTGCGGCAATACCCGGCATGGACGCACTGCGCGCCCAGTTTGTGCAGCTTATCAACTCGCCCATTCAGCGATTCGCCGTTGTCCTCAATGCGAGAGCTGAAAAAATACAATAGAAGCACTTTGCAGCATTAATTAATCTTAGAAATTACTATGGATGAGAAATTCAAAGGCCTGGTAGACCAGGTAGAGAAGATGTCGGTCCTCGAGCTCCACGAGCTCGTCAAGGCACTCGAGGCACATTGGGGCGTATCGGCAGCGGCAGTAGCCGTGGCGGGCCCTGCGGCAGCGGCAGCGGAGGAGAAGTCCGCATACAACGTACAGCTTACCGACGCGGGTGCGGCCAAGGTGCAGGTTATCAAGGCGGTCAAGGATGCCTTGGGCCTGGGGCTTAAGGAGGCCAAGGACCTGGTAGACGCAGTCCCTACTATGCTTAAAGAGGGCGTAAAGAAGGAGGATGCCGAGAAGATAAAGGCAGCCGTAGAGGCCGCCGGCGGCAAAGTAGAGCTTAAATAAGCTCGCCCTTCTGAAGCTTTAGCGGAGAAGGGTAACTTTTCCTCAACGCCACAGTTATATAGGTAATTGCTGGTAAACAAGGAAGCAAAATCCCCGCCTAGGCGGGGGTTTTGTATGCCATACTTATAGGCAGAAGTGAGGCATCCCGCCTCGGAGTGACGCTCATGTCGATAGGCTTTGTCCCGGGCTTTGCGCCTGGTCTCTGTGCCTCTATCGCCCGGCAGAGCTCAGAGGAGTTTCTAAACGATCCGTGGGCAATGTTGGGAATGTCGCAGCCAAAAAAGGACCTGCCGCCGGGGGCCGAGCCGGATGCAGACCAAGACCCGATGGCAGTTGCAATGAGCGGCAAGAAGGCCGCCTGATAGGGGAGCCGCTTCGCATTGCGAAGCGGCTCCTACTCGACTAGAATAGTCCTGTCCCCAAACCGCATTACTGCATGACCGACCCTCTGATCAAACTCTTCGGGAGCCACTCGCGGCTCAAACTCCTCCGGCTATTTTTATTTAACCCATCGCAGACCTTTAGTGGCGCCGAGGCGGCGGCCCGCAGCCGCGTCGAGCCCCAAGGGGCCCGCCGCGAGCTTGCCGGCCTGCGCCAAGCGGGGCTGTTGCGCAAGTCGCGCGGCAAGACCATGCGCTACGCTCTTAACGAGAAGTTTCCGTACCTAGAGCCGCTCAAGGAGCTCTTGCTAAATACCGCGCGGCGCGGCGAGTCGGTGCCCGTGCGCCTGCGACCGGCCGGCACCATAAAGTTGGTCATACTGACCGGCGTCTTTGTGGGCGATGTAGAAGGGAGCTTTGACCTCTTGATTGCGGGCGACCGGATAAAGGAGGGGATCCTGCGCGAGAGGATCAAGGGGCTCGAGGCGGAGCTGGGCCGCGAGCTGCGCTACGCGCTCTTGAGCACTGCCGATTTTTTATACCGGCTCAATATGAACGACAAGCTCGTGCGCGACGTGATGGACTACCCGCACCGCATTGTCCACGACCGGCTCGATATCGGCCTGAAGTAGGTAATAGGGAATAGGTTTTAGGTTACAGAGCTCACTACCCCCCTAATCCCTATACGCTACAACCTTTTTAAGCTATCCCCAGAGCCCCTGGCGCTCTAGGCCCCGCTTGCTACAATTAAGGAGTTCGAATTTAACCGCTATTAATAATAAGCACATTTACGTATGGATCCTTTTTCCACGTGGGGGGTAACTCTGCAGCAGTCGTTTAACAGCCTGCTGTACGGGACAGTCAACTTCCTGCCGAACCTGGTGCTGGCGATCATCATATTCGTCATCGGCTGGTTCTTGGGCGTGCTTATCGGCCGGGTCATAGCGCAGGCAATCCGCGCTATCAAGGTCGACCATGCCCTGCGCTCAGCAGGAGTCGAGGAGGTAGTCAACCGCGCGGGTTGGACCCTTAACTCCGGCGAGTTTATCGGCGCGCTTGTAAAGTGGTTTATCATCATCGTGTTCCTCTTGGCGGCGCTGTCTGTTATGGGGCTTACCTCGGTAACGATATTCCTCCAGCTCGGCCTCTTGCCGTACTTGGCGCGCGTCATCGTGGCGGTCATGATCATTGCTATTGCGGCAGTGGTTGCGGAAGTCGCGCAGTCGGTCGTCGCAGGCTCGGCCCGCGCCGCAGGCGTCAGCTCGGCCGGCTTTGCCGGTACGGTAGCCAAGTGGGCTATCTGGATCTTTGCGATCTTGGCGGCACTCGACCAGCTGGGCGTTACTCCGTTTGTGCAGACCATCTTTACCGGCGTCGTCGTAGCACTCTCGATAGCGTTTGGCCTTGCCTTTGGCCTTGGTGGCCAGGAGGCGGCATCGCGCTTTATCGAGCGCACCCGGGGCGACATCAGCGGCCGCTAATTCTCTCTAGGTTATCCACAAAAAGCCCCCAACTGGGGGCTTTTTGTTTGGGTTTGCCTTGGCGAAGAGCAGGATTTGACAGCCTACAGACCCTCCTATATACTGGCTTTACACAGGGTATGGTTACTACTAACAAAGCACTATTGCGGCGATAACTTGAGCCTGTGGCTCGCTGTTGTCCCGCCAGAAGGCGGGTTTTTTAGTGCCAAGACTCTGTACTGATAGTTCTCTGACAATCCTCTTCTCTAATCAGGAATTGGACACATCCCGCCCTGCAGAGAAATTTCCCATGTTGGGTCTTTTCAGCTCTATGGAGGCGGAAGGTAACAAAAAATCAAAACTCAAGAGAGCTAATCGGCTCTTGAGCACAACAACAGATTATTGCGGTTCTCAAGCTTCCTTTTCTGCACAAGAAAGGAAACTATAAGGGCGTATGGTGGATGCCTTGGCTTTGAAAGGCGATGAAGGACGCGGCGTGGCGGCGATATGCTTCGGGGAGGTGCCAAGCAACCTTTGATCCGGAGATTTCCGAATGAGGAAACTCAGCAGAAAGAAATTTCTGTTATCTAGGCGCAAGCTTAGATGCATACCCAGGGAAGTGAAACATCTCAGTACCTGGAGGAAAAGAGACTAATAAGTATTTCGTTAGTAGCGGCGAGCGAAAGCGAATCAGCCCAAACTGTAGAGACTAGACTCTGTGCGCAGTTTATTGTTTCAGTGTAAATACTGACGCAATGCTGTGCGTAGGGTCTAGGAATCTGCGGGGTTATAAGACATTGTTAGGCGCTTTAAGCGCCAAGAAGTTACAAATCGTGATGATAGCCGAAGCCGCTGGGAAGCGGCGCCCCAGAGGGTGAAAGCCCCGTAGGCGAAATCTACACGACTTCTACAAATGCTCTTGAGTAGCTCAAGACACGAATGGCTTGAGCGAATGTGCCGGAACTAACCGGTAAGGCTACATACTTTCAAAGACCGATAGCGAATAAGTACCGTGAGGGAAAGGTGAAAAGCACCCCGGTAAGGGGAGTGAAATAGATCTGAAACCATATGTCTACAAAGAGTGGAAGAGGTCCTAGACCTCGACCGCGTGCCTATTGAAGAATGAGCCTGCGAGTTTATGTATGCTGCGTTATGGCTAAGGGGGTAACTCCGGAGCCGAAGGGAAACCGAGTGTGAATAGCGCGTCTGTAGCATGCATAAGACCCGAAGCAAGGTGAGCTACCCATGAGCAGGGTGAAGGTGTGAGAAATCATACTGGAGGCCCGAACCGGTGAGCCGTTCAAAACTCTCGGATGACTTGTGGGTTGGAGTGAAAAGCTAATCGAACCTTGTAATAGCTGGTTCTCTCTGAAACAGCTTTTGGGCTGGCGTCGCATCGATTGAGTAGCGGGGGTAGAGCACTGGAAGGATTCAACAGGTCGCAAGATCGTGAATCCTATCAAACTCCGAATACCGTTACTGTTATGCGGCAGTTAGTACGTGGGGGCTAAGCTCCACCGTACAAAAGGAGAAGAGTCCTAGATCTCAAGTTAAGGTCCCTAAATCTACGTTAAGTACATCACAAGGAGGTGGAGATTCACAGACAATGAGGATGTTGGCTTAGAAGCAGCCATCATTGAAAGAAAGCGTAACAGCTCACTCATCGAGAGTCTCTGCGCCGAAGATAATCGGGGTTTAAACGTAGTACCGAAGCTGAGGATGTGCATGGGCTTCGGCCTGTGCACGTGGTAAGAGAGCGTTCGTATTGCAATGAAGCTAAAGGCGCGAGCCATGGTGGAGCGATGCGAAGTGAGAATGCAGGCACAAGTAACCGCAATGCGGGTGAGATCCCCGCACGCCGAAAGATCAAGGTTTCCTTGGCGATGTTGATCAGCCAAGGGTTAGTCGGGCCTAAGGGGATGGCGAAAGCCGCACCCGATGGACACAGGGTTAATATTCCCTGACCGGCATACAGGTGATGGAGGGACGGAGGAAATAAATCGACGCGCCTTATTGGATTGGCGTCCGTGCTCGCAGATATGTAGTGCAGGAAAATCCGCACTACGCAGTATCGAGAGAGCGGGGCACTTCTGGCTTCGGCCAGGAGGACGTTGATGAAGAGCCTTCCAAGAAAAACTTCTAAACGTAACTGTATGTACGACCGTACCGCAAACCGACACAGGTGATCAGCTCGAGTAGAGCAAGGCGAACGAGTGAGTGTGCTCCAAGGAACTCGGCAAAAAAGCGGCCGTACCTTCGGAATAAGGCCTGCCCAACGCAAGTTGGGCCGCAGCGAAAGTTTCCCTGGCAACTGTTTACCAAAAACACAGCTCCCTGCGAACTCGTAAGAGGATGTATAGGGGGTGACACTTGACCAATGCCAGAAGGTCAACTATGGCCGTTGGTACGTAGCAATACGTACTGGTGAGCTGTATAAGCCCTGGTGAATGTCGGCGATAACTATAATCGTGAACTCGCTACGCTCCGCAAGGAGTTAAGAGTTAGGGCGATTACAAAATCCGACCAAATGCTGGAACACCCGCGCATGTTTTGGTACTCGAAAGAGTGACAACCCAAAACCGATGCGGACAATCAGCAGGAAAGACTTACACATTGCTCATAATAAAAAAATTATGAGTACATCAATTCAAAAGATTCTTTCTCTTTTTCGGGGGAAAGAAAAAATGCTCCACTACTACCTCTCGGGGTTTGTAGATGGGGAAGGAAGCTTCAGCGTCTCGATTATCAAACACCCAACTCAGAAATTCGGCTGGATGATAAATCCTTGCTTTCAGGTCTATCAACATGAAAAGCATAGAGAAATTCTGGAATTGTTCCAGTTTGTATTCAAAACTGGCTCAATCTATAGGAAATCGGGGGCGCACCCTGTCTTGAACTTCAGTATTGATTCAAGGCGGAATCTGATAGAAAAGGTACTTCCATTTTTTGACAAGTATCCACTTGTTGTAAAAGAGGAAACCTATAAGAAATTTCGCACTATCGTACTGATGATGGAGCGGAGAGAACACTTCAAAATCGAAGGGTTCAATAAAATCGTTGAAATTGCGTTCTCAATGAATCAGCAAGGGAAAGGAAGAAAATATACTAAAGAGTACTTGCTTTCCTCAGCAAAACAATTAACAACGAGTGATGTGTAAGAATCCTCAGAGACTATACGTCGGACTCCGCGAAAACGGAGATGATATAGTCCAATCCTCATGGCGACATGAGGGGCAGAAAATGCCTAAGGTAGCGAAATTCCTTGTCTGGTAAGTTCAGACGCGCACGAATAGTGTAATGACTGGGGAACTGTCTCGGAGCACAGCTCGGTGAAAATACAGTACCGGTGAAGATGCCGGTTACCTGCAGATAGACGAAAAGACCCCAGAAGCTTTACTGTAGCTTGATATTGCGTATACGATGCTACTGCGTAGCATAGGTGGGAGAGGTTGAAGTCATGATTTCGGTTGTGGCAGACTCGTCAGTGAAATACCACTCTGTAATGTTGTATGCGCTAACCGGCAGGCAAACCCTGTCGAGACAGTATCTGGTAGGCAGTTTTAGTGGGGCGCTATCCTCCTAAAAAGTAACGGAGGAGTGTATTAAGGTCCTCTAGGCGCGAATGGAAACCGTGCCGATAGCGCAATGGCAAAAGAGGGCTTGACTGCAAGGCGTAAATGCCGAGCAGGTGCGAAAGCAGACCATAGTGAACCGACCGTTGGCATTAGACGCCGCGGAAGATTATCTGACAAAAGCTACTCTGGGGATAACAGGCTAGTTCCGCCTAAGCGTCCATAGCGACGGCGGAGTTCGGCACCTCGATGTCGGCTCATCTTATCCCGGGGGTGAAGAAGCTCCCAAGGGTATGGCTGTTCGCCATTTAAAAAGATACGCGAGCTGGGTTCAGACCGTTAGTGAGAGAAGGGAATAGGTGATAGGTGGTAGGGGATAGTTGAAACACTATAACCTACTCCCTACAACCTTGTCTTCCTAACCGTCTGAACCGTCGAGAGAAAGAGTCTCGTCTAAATGTAAAAGAAAAGATAGCCCCTTCGTCGCTCTAGTGAGCTATGAAGGGCAAGAGAACAACCAATCACGGCGGTCATATGCAGCAATGCATATGAGCAAGCTCATTGATATCGGGAAAATCCTAACTAGGACGATTCCGAGGGAACCTGGGTTTTGATAAATCAAAACTTAGCGGCCCGTAGAGACTACACATGAGCCAACTCGCAAGAGTTGAAGATATAGTCCATTCCATGCAGCAATGCGTGAAAAGAAGCGTGAGACAGGTTGGTCTCCTATCTACTGCAGGCGTCGATTATTGAGGAGATTTGCCCCTAGTACGAGAGGACCGGGGTGAACGGACCACTGGTCTGCCAGCTTTCCTGCCAAGGGAATCGCTGGGTAGCTATGTCCGGAATGGATAAGCGCTGAAAGCATCTAAGCGCGAAGCCGGCTCCAAGATGAGTAATCATTACGATCCGTCAGAGATGATGACGTTGATAGGCTTTAGCTGTAAGCACAGCAATGTGTTGAGGCGAGAAGTACTAATCGATCAAGTTTCCTTAGTGCTAGAAGTGGAGGTTTGAGCATCGCAATAATTTGTTGTTGAGGGCCGTTCTGGCCCGATAATCCCAAAGAAATGGGATTGAAGATTGATTTACCTAATTTGTAAGTTTCGTTGAGGAGGGGATTCGGCTAGTAATCGAGGATCAGCACGCCTTGGTGAATACCGCTTCTCTTCCTCTCCTCTATGAAGCTTGCAAATGCGATTGAATGTTTTGTTTTGGTGGCTTAGCGGTGGGGTCACACCCGTTCTCATTCCGAACACGGAAGTTAAGCTCACTTGCGCCGATGGTAGTCTGGGTACAACCAGGCCAGAGTAGGTAGCCGCCAGAACAAACTATTTAATCTCTCCGCATGCCGGCCAAGGAGGCCGGATTTTTGCTATACAATTAAGCAATGGCACTTACGTGGAGCGGGAGGCGCAAGGCTTTATATACCGGCGTCATTGGCATCATTGGCTTTATGACGATTATCTTCGTCTACCAGACGCTCTTTACCGCCCCGCCTTTGTGCACCGACGGCAAGCAAAATGGGCTCGAGCACGGGGTCGACTGCGGCGGCTCGTGCGCGCTTTTGTGCGCGGGCG
>Ga0209542_10003688_pt1 | contig 32471 bp, 38 predicted proteins | sample RifCSPhighO2_01_FD_184028 | JGI IMG/M metagenome (GOLD analysis project Ga0209542, IMG submission 184028) | Soil microbial communities from Rifle, Colorado - Rifle CSP2_plank highO2_0.1 (SPAdes) (version 2) | ecosystem: Environmental > Terrestrial > Deep subsurface > Rock core/Sediment ... | reverse complement strand
CGAATTACCGGCAATACGGCGTTGATTCGAAAGAAAAATTGGGAACCGATAATCCTCTTGAAATCGGCCAAATGTTAAGAAGATGGGTGGTGGAATATATGACTTCCGGACCTATAATCAAAGGAGTGGTCAGCGGAGTGCACGCCATAGATATGGTCAGAAAAATCTGCGGCAACAGTTTGCCAAACTTGGCGGAAATGGGAACGATAAGGGGAGATTTTTCCGTTGATTCGGCGGTCTCGGCCAATCTCAACAAAAGGTCAATCAGAAACATCATTCATGCTTCCGAAAATAAACAAGAAGTGGAAAACGAACTAAGCCTCTGGTTTAAAAGTGAGGAAATCCATGATTATAAGCGGGCGGAAGAGGATATAATGTTTTGATTATAAAATATAATTGGCGTAAAAATATGACTCAAAGATATCAAGTTTATAAGTGCAAAATTTGCGGAGGCAAGCTGGAGGTTTTGGTCCACGGCGGAGATAATTTAATTTGTTGCGGAGAAAAAATGGAATTATTGGACAATAAAACGGAAGATACGGGCTATGAAAAACATATCCCGGTGATAGAAAAAACGGACAAGGGGATAAAAATAAAAGTCGGTTCCGTCCCGCATCCGATGGAAGAAAAGCATTATATAGAATGGATTGAAGCCGTCTGGGACAGCCGAACCTATATCAAGTTTCTCAATCCGGGCGAGGCGCCGGAAGCGGAATTTGAAATTCCCACGATGGAAGTATTGGCCAGAGAGCATTGCAATATCCACGGATTATGGAAATCAAAATGAAAGAACCGTTTGTTTTCCTTTTAATGGGCAGATCCGGGTGCGGCAAGGGCACTCAGGCCAAACTGCTTATCAAGCATTTGCGGGACAATAATCTCGGCGAAACCCTTTATGTTTACACGGGAGAGAAGTTGAGAAATTTCGCGGAAAAAGAAGAAAATCTCGCCGCTCGTTTGGCAAAAAGCAAAATGAAAGACGGCAATCTTCTGCCAAGTTTTCTGGCCGTATGGCTTTGGTCGGGATCTCTCATTGATGGGATTGACGAAAACAATAATGTGATAATGGACGGATCGCCCAGGACTCTTTTGGAGGCGTTGATGATGGACGACGCAATGGAATTTTACGGAAGAAATAAAGTTGTTCCTGTTTTTTTAGAAACAAGCGAAGAATGGTCAACTCAAAGGCTGTTGGGAAGAGGAAGAAGCGATGACAGCCTTAATTCAATCAAGAAAAGACTGGCCTATTTTGAAGAGTCAGTCGTGCCGGTTATAAATTATTATAGCGGTAAAAGCAGGCATAAATTGACGCGGGTAAACGGCGAGCAGAGCGTAGAGGATGTTCATCGGGAAATATTGGATAAAGTTTTCAAATGACGATTCTTAAAAACATTGAAGACATAAACAAATTGAGGGAAGGAGGCAAAATTCTTGCCTCCGTTTTGCGCGAGGTAACAAGTCGCATTTTGCCCGGGGTTAAAACGATAGAACTGGATATTTTGGCCGAAAAAATGATAAAAGAAGCCGGGGGCCGTCCGTCGTTTAAAAATTATAAAACATCGGACGACAAGTTTCCTTATCCGGCTTCGTTGTGCGTTTCCGTAAACGAGGAGGTGGTGCATGGGATACCCGGCGAAAGAGTTCTCAAAGACGGCGATATCGTCAGTTTGGATTTGGGAATGGAATATAAAGGATTTTATACGGACTCGGCCGGAACCGTTTCCGTCGGCAACGCCAGCGAGCAGGCGAAAAAACTCATAGAAACAACTAAAGAAGCCCTTAATCTTGGCATTATGGCCGTAAAAATAGGGGCATTTACCGGAGATGTTGGGCAGGCCATTCAGTCTTTCACCGAGAAAAACGGGTTTAATGTCGTCCGCAAATTGGTCGGGCACGGGCTTGGCCGAAAGGCCCACGAACCTCCGGAAATCCCCAATTTTGGCCCGAAAGGAAAAGGAGAAATTTTGCGAGAAGGAGAGGTTATAGCCATTGAACCGATGATAACGGCCGGCCGCCACGACATATATCTGGACAAAGACTGGTGGACTTGGAAAACAAAAGACGGCTCTCTCTCCGCCCATTTTGAACACACGATAATCGTGACCAAAAACGGGGCGGAAATAATAACGAAGAGATAAGGGCGTTTGCATTTGGTTAAAAACCAACAAAATCAACAAAGCCAAAGCCCAAAATCAATATTATCACTTTTTAGGCGATAGCGTCAAAAGTGATAACAAGTTATAATTACAAAACAGATGGAACGAGAAAAAATAAAATCTATCGCCAAATGCATCATGGGAGTTTTGGGTGTCGCGGGTGTTTTAACAATTGCGGCCGTCGCGCCAAATTCAGTCCAAATGCTTAAAATGTTTGGCTTGAAAGACAAAAGATACAAAACAAAAAGCGTATATAGTTCCTTAAGAAGGATGCAAAGCCAAAGATTGATTGAAATTACCGATCAAGACGACGGGCAAACAATCATAAGCATTACAGAGAAAGGCAAGAAAAGATTTTTAAGTTACAACTTTGAAACAATGACTATCCTTTCGCCGAAAAAGTGGGACGGCAAATGGAGGATTGTCGGTTTTGACATTCCGGAAAAGAAAAAGGCGGCCAGAGAGGCTTTGAGAAAAAAAATTAGAGAATTGGGTTTTACGACTCTGCAAAAAAGTCTTTTTGTTTTGCCTTACGATTGCAAAAAAGAAATAGAATTTATCGGGGAATTTTTTGGAGTCGGCAAGTGTATCGTTTACGCGGAAGCAAATTTCATAAACAATAAAGAATATTATAAAGAGCGATTCAATCTTACCTAAATATACGTGGCCTGTGTTTTTTTAATCCTTATTTAAAGCCATATTATCACTTTTGACGCTATCGCTTTTTTTTGATAACTAAGATTTGAAGGGATCGTCTGTTTTTTTATGCTAAAATATATAAATGCGTTACATAGGCATTGATTACGGAGAAAAAAGAATCGGCCTTGCGCTTTCTGATGAAAAAGGGAAGATGGCTTTTGCTTATGGCGTTATCGCCAATTATGGGGCAGAAAAAGTGTCGGCGGAAATAAAGAAAATTTGCGCGGAAAATTCCGTCGGGAAAATTGTTTTGGGAAAATCTTTGAACTACAAAGGAGAGACCAATCCGATTATGGCGAAAATAGAACAGTTTAAAACAGTATTGGAAAAAGAGATAAACTTGCCCGTGGTTTACGAAAATGAGACGCTTACTTCGGCCGAGGCGGGAAGGCCGCTTGGCGGCCCGAGAAAACGTCCTCCGGTTTTAAGCGAAAGAAAATCGCCGGAAAAAGAAAAAAAAGCCGGAATGAAAGTTGACGCTTCGGCGGCGGCGCTAATACTGAAAAGTTATCTGGATAAAAAATCACGGCGTGATAAAATATGACCATAAGTGGAAAATAGAAAAAAGCTTTTTTTTGATGTTTTGCCGCCGCCCGACTATTTGAGAATGCCGGTTCTTTGCCTTGACCTTTCCGACAAATCCCTCAAATATATGGAGTTAAAAAGAAAAAAAGGGATACTTTCCGTTAATCGTTTCGGCCTCTACGGCTTGGAAAACGGGATAATAGAAGGCGGGGAAATAAAGCAAAAAGACAAGCTCATAAGTTTTTTAAAATCAATCAGAGAAGAATTAAAAACGGAATTTATCATCGCCTCCCTGCCCGAGGAAAAAGTTTTTTTAAGCCGGATAAAATTTCCCCTGATGGATGAAGATAAAATAAAAGAAGCTCTTTTTCTGCAGCTTGAGGAATATATTCCCTTGCCCGGCGCGGAAGCGATTTTTGATTACGATATCATAAACGATTTCATTGACAATAAAGAGAGAACTCATTTGCATTTGAATCTAGCGGCTTTTCCAAGAAGTTTCGTGGAGTCTTACCGCGATGTTTTCACGGGGGCCGGATTTATTCCGGCCGCCTTTGAAATGGAGGCCCAAGCTTTCGCCAGAGCCGTTGTTCCCAAAGAAGAAACGGACAGCGTAATGGTGATAGATTTTGGAAGAACCAGGACGACATATGCCATTGTGAGCGGCGGCAAAGTTCAGTTTGCCACCACCATCGCTCTCGCCGGCGAAGAAATAGAAAAAGCGCTAATTGCGCATTTTAAAATTGACCGATCTCAGGTGGAAAAAGCCAAGAGAGAAGTTGGGCTGATAAAAAGAAAAGGGAACGAAAAACTTTTTGAGGCGTTGTATCCGATGATCTCCGTTATCAAAGACGAGGCGGCTAAGCAAGCGGCTTACTGGGCATCTCACAACGAAGACGACAAAAAAAAGGAGGAAATAGCCAAAATTTTTTTGTGCGGCGGGGAATCAACGCTGGCTGGTTTGCCGGAATTTCTTTCTTATGAGCTGAAAATTAAAGTGGAGCTCGGCAACCCTTGGGTCAATATCGTCTCTTTTGAAGATTATATTCCAGAAATAGAAAGGCGGGATTCTTTGGCTTATTCAACGGTGGTCGGCTTAGCCCTAAGACAATGGATTAATTAAAATAGCTTAAATTAAAAATGAATTTATTGCCCGAAGAAAATAAAATACTGTTTAAGAAGCATTATTTAAGGAGACTATCCGTTGTTTTTGCCGTTTTAATTTTTTCCGCGGCCGGCGCCGGTATTATCATTTTAATGCCAATGTATTCGCTCATCTTGTCTTACAAAAAAGATTTAAGCCGGGAATCGGCGGTTTATTTGAAAAAAGACGCCGAATTGGCCAATAGTCCCGCCTCCCTTGAAATAAAAAAACTGAACAGCCGGCTGGATTTCGCGGAAAAAATGTCCAAAGCCAAGGGGCTTAATATGATTTTTAAAAACATTTTGGACAAGAAAAATACGGGCGTCAAAATAACTTATTTTTCTTACGAAAAGGGCAAAGAATCGGACGGTGAAGACAAGGTATACTTATCAGGGAAATCAAAAACAAGAGACGAGTTTCTTGTTTTTGAAAACAGGCTGAAGAAAGACTTAGGGGACGGCAAAGTCGTTTCTCCCGTTTCCAACCTGATAAATGAAAAAGATTTTGATTTTTCCTTGATTCTGAATATTAAAAATGAAAAGTAAATTTTTTATAACAATTTTTATTTTATTCGCGCTGATTTTTCTGGCTTTCGCCGGCTGGTTTTATGCGCTTTCAAAGATATCTTCCGAAAGGAAAGCGATTCTTGAATTAAGAAAAACTATTTTGCGCAGCGAGAAAAATAAGATTAATGAAAAGTCCCTGGTTCTCCTTATTGACAGCGTAAAAAAGGAAACAGATACAATTGAGTCTGTTTTTTTAAAAGAAGACGACCTGATCAGGCTTATAAAGGGGCTGGAATCAATAGGAGAAAGCTCGGGCGTGTCTTTGAAAATAAGCGCCATTTCATCGGAAAAAAGCGCGACTTCAAAACCAACCGTTTCTTTCAGCGCCAAAGGGACATTTGAACAGCTTTTCCAATACTTGTATTTCTTGGAAAATCTTCCGTATCTGATAACGATTAACAAGGTTTCTTTTCAAAAAGAGGAAGACAGAAAAGAAGTAACCCAAGAAAACAATAAAAAAAACAGTTTGACTCCAAGCTGGCAAGCGTTATTCAATATCCAACTGGAAAGTTATGAAAATTAATTTAAAAAAAACATTAAGATATTTTAACCCGAGCAAGGTTGATGATTTGGAAGCGATAAATCCTTATCGCGACTGGAAAGCGGCGGTTATTTTTTCCGGTATTTTTTTGATTGCTATTTTCTTGATGGACGGTTATGTTTTATGGAAAAGCTTGCATGTTATAAACGAAAATATAATATTGGAGGAACAAGCGGCGATTACCGCCGTCAATCGGGCATCTTTAAGCAAAGCGATTGAGGCGATAAAAGCCAAAGAAGAGCAGTTTAAAAAGCCGTTTGAGATGATAATAGCGGATCCGTCGCTTTAATTTATTTTTTTTGTCCGTTACGCCCTCGCCCCGACGCATCATTTAACATAAAACAATGAAGTCGGGGCTTGTAGTTCAAAGCCGACGTTTTTGTCGGCTCCCCGACTTATCGTCGGGGTGGATAGAACTGGATTTTATGGAAACAAAAAAGAAAGGATATGTTTATATACTTAAAGATAAAACCGGAAGATTTTATGTTGGCAGTACAGATAATTTAGAAAGGCGATTAAAACAGCATAAAAACGGACACACGCAGACAACCAGAAATATGAATGATTTTGAAGTTGCGTTAAATCAGGAATATGAGTCATTAAACTTAGCCAGAAAAATAGAAACAAAAATAAAAAAATTAAAAAGAAAGGATTACATTGAAAAAATTATTAATGACGGCTATATTAGAATAACAATTTAGTAAATCGTAAGTTTGGATAATTTAGAAATTATCCCTCCGCTTATGCCCCCTTGTAGTTCAATGGATAGAACTGGAGACTTCTAATCTCCCGATCGAGGTCCGATTCCTCGCAAGGGGATATAAGCGGGGGATGTAATTAGTTCAGAACCTACGCTTTGGTCGGCCATGGAGACTTCCTCGCGAGGGCACCAGAAGAGTACTTCTTGTTTTATTTATAAAACAAAGTCGCATTTTGAAAATTTTCGGACGGTTAGCTCAGTTGGTAGAGCATCTCATTTACACTGAGAGGGTCATAGGTTCAAGTCCTATACCGTCCATAAGTTCGGAACGAACATGAAATTATCCATCATCTATCAAGACAACGACATTGTTGTCGTAAATAAGCCGGCGGGAATTTCCGTTCACAAAGGAATTGCCGAAAAAGGGGAGACATTGACCGATTGGTTAATTGAAAAATTTCCGGAGATGAAGAAAGTGGGGGACCTACCTGCCGGCAGGCAGGTGAGCAATTTGCGGCCGGGCATTGTCCATCGCTTAGACAAAAATACTTCCGGCGTATTAGTGGCGGCCAGAAATCAAAAATCTTTTGAATTTTTGAAAAATCAATTTTCCGCCCATTCATTAAAATTATCAAAAGAAGGGCGAGACCTCGCCTATGGTGGGCAAAAAAGAGAAGTTGTTAAAAAATATTTGGCATTAGTGGAAGGAAATTTAAAAAATGATAACGGAGTGATAGACTTGCCCATAGGCCGGAGTAGAAGCGATTTTAGAAAAAAATTGGCGTCCGACAGCGCAAAGGGGGAATTGCGGGAAGCAATAACCGAATACAAAATTTTGGAGCGATTCGCCGATGTTAGACATTCGATGTCTAACATCGGCCGTACCTATACTCTTGTTGAGGCTTATCCGAAAACTGGGAGAATGCATCAGATAAGGGTTCATTTTAAAGCTATCGGCCATCCGATTGTTTGCGATTCTTTATACGGCGGAAAAAGAATGACTTGCCCTTTCGGCCTTGCGCGCCATTTTTTGCACGCCAATTTTTTGGAGTTTGTTTCCCCTTCGGGCGCAAGGCTGAAATTGGAAGCCGACTTGCCGGAAGATTTGGCGGAAGTCTTAGCGGGATTGCGGAAAAAATAAATATATGCTAAATTGTCGGTTATGGAAACAAATATCGCGCAAAGGAAAGGCTGGGACATTAAGTCTGGCAATACCGTCAAGGTCTGGCAGAAAATAAAGGAAGGGGACAAATTCAGGCTTCAGGCTTTTGAAGGTTTGATTATCGCTCATAAACACGGATACGAACCGGGAGCGACTTTCACAGTCAGAAAAATTTCCGACGGCATCGGAGTGGAAAGGATTTTCCCGATATTTTCTCCCGTCATAGAAAAGGTTGAGGTCGTCAAAAAATCAAAAGCCAGAAAGGCTAAACTTTATTATGTCAGAACCAAGCCGGCCAAAGAAATTAGAAGGAAGATGAAGACCTTGAAAGCGGAGGGGAGAAAGTCAAAAGGCACGGATGTCGTCAAACCGGAGGTAAAAGTTGAAACGGTTGAGATGCCGGTTGAAGAGCCAAAGAAAGAATAAGTTGATTGATTTTTAAAACCGTCCCGCTCTTAAGCGGGACGGTTTTGTTTTTAGAAGTTGAAAATAAAGATAATTTTAGGCATAATGACTTTGTTTAAGCCCAGGTGGCGAAATTGGCAGACGCACTACCTTGAGGTGGTAGCACCCGCAAGGGTATGGAGGTTCAAGTCCTCTCCTGGGCATTTGAGGATTTGAAGTGGGCAATAATTTTTATGGTGGCTATAGCTTAGTGGTAAAGCTCCGCTCTGTGAAAGCGGCGATGCGGGTTCGATTCCCGCTAGTCACCCCAGAAAGGAGAACAAGTTGCTCAAAAGTGACTTTTTGCATTTCGACTGAAAGGTATTCTTGCGGTCATAGCTGGTTAAATTTTAAGTGTTTTTTTGATTAATTTTCCTAAAAACCCTTATTTTAATCCGGGAATTATAATTATTTGCAAAAAAACGAAATTCCCGGTAATATATAGTGGTGAAAATACATTTACCAAATAGTGCCTTTCTAGGTAATATAGATCCTTTTTTAAGAAGTTTTGATCCGTCTAATAAAAATGAATTGACCATTACATCCAATAACAAGTGGGTATCGGTACACCCAATGGTTGTAGCAATAGTTGCGTCACTTGGCAAAGGAATATCTACCGAAAAACTTAAATTCGAAGCTTTTGAAGCAAGATCAAAGCATTATTTTGAGAGAATTGGATTGTTTAAATTTCTAGGTATAAATTCAGGTATCTCAGTAACAGAACATGATCCTTCGGGACGCTTTATCCCCTTAACAAGAATTAATAATTCTACGCAATTAACTCAATTTCTTACTGAAATGATTCCACTCTTACATCTTGCCGACAACCCTAAACAAGCAGAGCCAATCAGATACATTGCAAGTGAATTAGTAAGAAATGTAATTGAGCATTCTCAAGCAGAAGACGGTGCAATAGTTTGTGCACAATATTATAAAACAAGCAACACTATACGTATTGGAATAGTTGACGGAGGGGTTGGTGTTAGGAAAACGATTACTCAGTCTCATTTGGCCCAAGATGATTTTGAAGCCATAAAACTTGCCTTAACCCCAGGCGTAACTGGCACAACAAGAAAAGAGGGTGGCACTGAACTTAATGCTGGAGCAGGATTATTTTTTATTAAATCAATCGCACATGTGAATCGTGACTTCTTTTTACTATACAGTGGTAAAGCAATGTATAAATTATTAAAAAGATCACTTAAAGAAGAGATATTTTTACAATCCGACCCCCTCAAAGATAGACATTCCAAAGAAAAAGCACTTCCTCACTGGAATGGAACCGCTGTCGGAATTGATCTTTGTCTTGACAATACAAAAGAATTCTCAGTATTATTAGATTTAATTCGTAATACTTATGCTACTTCTGTAAGAGAAAGAAGAAAAGAAAAGTATAGAAAACCAAAATTCACATGATAACAATAAAATTAAATTCAATCGTTGGATCTTTTGCTGAAAACAAAGATAAAGCAAGAGAGATTCGAATTAAAAAAATTAATCCTGCGTTAAAGAAAGGTGATAATGTGGAGTTGGATTTTGAAGGTGTTACTTCGGCCACACAGTCATTTATTCATGCTTTAGTTAGTCAGTTAATTAGACAATATGGAACTGATGTTTTAGATAATATAAACTTCAAAAATTGCAACAACACTTTAAAAAAAATAATTGAAATTGTCACTGATTATATGCAATTTCGGGAGTAGCAACTTTATTTGAAATTGGAATGCAAATTGTTGCATTTAAATTTATCCCAACTCGAGAGAGGTATAATTTGAAGTAAGTTTGGGCAGTAGAAATAATGCAAAGTAAATAAACTTATTAAAGACTATCGTTCTTTTCCATTTCCTCTTTTATTCTCACCCCTAAGTCTTCTTTCGGATTTTCGCGATAATAATCTTCCACTTCGGTGGCGCCGATGTGAGCGTTTTTGTAGCTCTTGACTTGGCTCATCAGATATCTTTCGTGAAGTTCGTGAAGAATGATAAATTTTCTCTCTTCGGGGGAAATCGCTTCTTCTATCCAAATTTCGTTTTTTGGTATAAACGGATAAGCTAAATCATGCCCGCCTTCGCAATAATCAAGCAATAAAAAACTTCTGACCAAGTTTCCGTCCACTAGCCAGACTTTAACTTTGCCGCTGTGTTTTTCAACAATCTTGCCTTTAATTTTTTCCAGCAATTCTTTTTTGCCAATATTTGATCCTTCAATTCGTCGAATTTCCGCTGAATTTTGTCGTTCATTTTTTTGACATAGATTTTTTTATTCATTGTGAAAATAATTTTGTCTCATATTAATTTTACACCCGATTGTTAAAAACTGGAATTCATCCTATACTCCTTGTTGTCTGGTTGTATCATGCCGGCAGTGCATGCGCTTCGGGGTTCTCAATTTTTTCGGGGTGTAGTATATCGGTAGTACGCACGCTTCGGGTGCGTGAAGGCCGAGTTCAATTCTCGGCACCCCGAAAAAATTGAGAACGGGAATGCCATACGGCATTCCCCGGGAATCTTAATAAAAGATTCGTGAAGGCCGAGTTCAATTCTCGGCACCCCGATTGCGATTGACTTTTACGCTCAAAGATATATTATAAGGTTAATAAGCCCGAAAGGGGCTTTTTTAAGAGGGAAAACAAAAATGTTCAATAAACTCGCCAATTACATAAAAGAAACCAAGATTGAAATGAAGGGAGTTAAATGGCCGACCAAAAAGCAGGCCGTTAATTACACCTTTCTGGTAATAATCGCCTCTGTCGGCGTGGCGATATTTCTGGGAGCTTTTGATATGCTCTTCGCTTATTTATTGGGGAAATTCGTGCTGTAAAATATGACAAAGCAAAAAGTCCAAGCCGGAAGAAATTGGTACGCCGTCCACACTTACGCCGGCTACGAAGATGCCGTGGTCAGAAATTTGAAGCAAAGAATTGAATCTTTGGGCATGGAAGACAAAATTTTCAGCGCCGTCGTTCCCACGGAGAAAAAGATAAAAATAGTCGGCGGGAAAAGAAAAACGATTGAGGAGAGAATATATCCGGGTTATGTTCTGGTGGATATGATTGTTACTGATAATTCATGGTATGTTGTAAGGAACACCCCCAGGGTTACCGGATTCGTCGGCGCGGGAACGACTCCCGTTCCGCTAGACAAAAAAGAGGTGGATACGCTTTTTGAGAGAATGGGCGTGGCCGAACCGAAATACAAAATGGACGTGAAAGTCGGCGATGTGGTCAGGATAAATGAAGGGCCGTTCAAAGATTTTGAGGGAGCGATAAACGCCATAGACGAAGAGAAAGGGAAGATTAAGATTTTGATATCAATGTTCGGGCGGGAAACTCCCGTAGAAATAGATTATTTGCAAGTGAAAAAGATTTAGATTTTAGATTTTAGATTTTAAATTGAAACATATGGCAAAGAAAATAAAAACAGTGGTAAAATTGCAGATTCCGGCGGGCAAAGCCAATCCGGCTCCTCCGATCGGTCCGGCGCTAGGCCAGCACGGAGTCAATATCGGCGATTTCGTCAGCAAGTTCAACGAAGCCACCAGAGAAAAAGGCGCAGACATTATTCCGGTGGAAATAAGCATCTACGAAGACCGGACTTTTTCGTTCAAAATGAAAACGCCGCCCGCTTCCGACTTATTGAGAAAAGCCGCTGGCGTGGAAAAAGGTTCCGGCAAAACTCCGGTGAGCAAAGCGGGGAAGATAACGAGAGCCAAACTCAAAGAAATCGCCGAAAGAAAAATGGAAGACCTCAACGCCAACGACGCGGATGCCGCCATGAAGATAATAGAAGGCACGGCCAGAAGCATGGGGATAACGATAGAATAAGAGCAGGTTTAAACCCTTCGACATCCGATGTCGAAGGGTTGCTTGCTTTTTTATGTCGTTTTTTATATTATTATTTATGAAAACGGCTGTTTAATAATCTTATAAACCTTAACTTAATCTAAAAAGGGAGGAGGGTTATGAAAAGGGATATTGTTCATAGCAGTAAAAGAGGCACTTGGGCGCCGCATTGCGAGAGTAATTTTGAAATTTTTTTAAATTTTGTTTTGCGGTTGACGCACAAGGCCGTGAAAGGAGTATCTTCTTTTACCCAAAGAATTTTCCAGCCGGGAATTGATAACAAAAAAATAATCAAAGAGTAGTCGTTCTCCTTTCAGAAAGGAGGTGCAAAAATTTAAAAGGTTAAGGTGTAGTGTTGGGGTTGTCTTCGGACAACCCCAATTTTTATTGAACGGCTTCTTTAATTGCAAATGGGGGTATTTGATGTTAAGGTGGTTTAAATTAGCAGGTTTATAAGGAATGTCCTTTTACATAAAAATTTTAAAGCAAGGAGGGAGGTGTTTGAATCACAGTTTTTTTATTGTGTTTATTCAACCAAATCTTTGAGCTACGCATACTTTTTTAAAACAAAGTAGTGGCTCAGCAAAGGAGGTAGTATGAATAATGTTAGTTTGGTTATACGAGAAGCGCAAAAAGATGATTTTGAATGGGTTGAAAGTGTTATGCAAAATACTCTTGAGCCATACTATGGCGGTGATCATCGCCTACACGCAAAACGCATATTTAACGCACACATTGCTGGTGGTGTTGATAGTCTCGGTTTCTTTTCTTTTGAACAGCGCATGTTTATAGCAGAGATAAGGGGTAAAAAAGCAGGGATTATTCACTTGGTTGGCAAACGCCAAGCAACATATAAAATTAGCCCTCTTATTGTTGTTCCTGAATTTCAGGGGCGTTTCGGAATAGGAAGCCAACTCCTTGATCATGCTGAAAGTTATGCGCGCAGACATCAATCGCGCCAAATCTATTGCACAATAGCGGAAAAAACATTGCGGCGTTACAGTTCTTTTTCCGTAAGGGATTTATTAAAGCGGGAAGTTCCGATAGTCACTACAAAACTGGTGTTACAGAAGCAATGCTTTATAAACCATTGTATGGAGCGAGTAAAGTCGCTTCATTAGACCAGCATCATGTTTCCGTGTTGCCGTTAGATGAAACTAATACCGAGATGAAAGAACAAGTTGGCAGACTATTGCTTGATAACTTGCAAAATTCATTTGAAGGTATTAATGATGATTGGGTGCATGCGCTTTTCAATGGTTATAGCCGAAGGGATACTTTTGATGTTAATGCCAAGTATAAACTTATTTATGTTGCCATAGACAGTGCTAGTAGAGTTATCGGTGTGGCTGGTGCGACACCTAAAAAGGGAAATCCAATCAAACTAATGCCGTTTATTGCGACCAATATAGTCGCATTCGAGGCGTTGCTGATAGATATTCCGCATCAACTTGTGTCATTTGGTCACAAACTCTATATTCACATTAACCCAACAGCAGATGAGGTGATATCGCTACAGCGGCTTGGATGGAAATTAAATGCAGTAATGCCGTCCGCGTATTGTTTAGGCGTTATAACACAACAATGGAGTTTTAACATAGGAGAAACAACAATGAGAACCATGAGAATCAAACAGAGGTTTTATGACTTTATACTATCAGGTAAAAAACCCTTAGAGGTTCGTGTTGGCTACAGTGCTATCAATAGCATTAAAGTTGGTGAACATATTCGTCTTATGACCAGTACGGAGAGTTCTGAGGTAAAGGTCAAAAATATTAGACGATACAAAACTTTTGAGGAAATGCTCAAAATAGAGAAATGGAACAGTATTGCGCCAGACGCAAAATCTTGTGAAGAAGTGTTTTCCTTACTCAAACAGATATACTCTACGCAAAAAGAAAAACTTGGTGTGGTGGTATTTGAATTTACCAAAGTCGCCAAATAGTTTGACAGCCATTTCTTTAATGTCCAGTTGGTTTTTACTAACTGGACATTTTTATTAAATCAAATTCTATTTTTATTCCAATAACACCATATTTTTTTTGTTCTTCTTTTGAGTAAAATGTTTCAATTTCTTTAATTAATTCATCTTTTGAATTGCTACCGAAATACTCGGGAGGAAAATCAGAAAATAAATCTTTAAATGATTCATATCTGTAAAGCGCTTTTACTTTTGTAATAACCTTTTTCCCCGGTTTGTCATTGCAAGAAAATTCTATTTGGTCACCAACATTAATCTTTTTGCGTTTTTCATCGTATAATCTTGATTCAATAATTTTTTTGCCATTTGTTATTTTTTCAAACGGTAGTTTGGATAATTTCATTGTGTGAGTTGGCATATTTTTTTGGTCAAGATAATAATGGTTAATCTTATACGCTCACTTGTTTGGCCGCTTCTTTTATTTTAGTTTCCAATTCTTTGGTGACTTTCGGATTTTCCGCCAAAAATGTTTTGGCGGCGTCGTAGCCGCGGCCGAAACTCGTTCCGTCGTAAGAATAAGAAGCGCCGGATTTTTTTATAATCCCGTATTTTTCGCCCAAATTCAAAATATCGCCGGTGTAGGAAATTCCTTCGTTGAAGATAATGTCAAACTCGGCCGTCCTAAACGGAGCCGCCACTTTATTTTTGACTATCTTCACTTTCACTCTGTTGCCGATGACTTCCTCGCCCTTTTTTATCTGGGCCGCTTTTCTGACTTCTATCCTGACCGAGGAATAAAATTTCAAAGCTTTGCCGCCGGTGGTCGTTTCCGGATTGCCGAAGAAAACGCCGATTTGCATCCGGATTTGATTGATGAAGATGACGATGGTTTTTGACTTGGCGGTGATGGCGGTCAATTTTCTCAAAGCCTGCGACATCAGCCGGGCTTGAAGGCCCATATGGGAAGCCCCCATTTCGCCTTCAATTTCGGCTTTGGGCGTGAGAGCGGCCACCGAGTCAATGACGATGACATCAATTCCGCCTGAGCGAACCAAGCTCTCCGTGATTTCCAGGGCTTGTTCGCCTGTGTCTGGCTGAGAGATGAGCAAGTCGTCAATTTTTACCCCTAATTTTTTGGCGTATTCCGGGTCAAGAGCGTGTTCGGCGTCAATGAAAGCGCAAACGCCGCCCTTTTTTTGGGCTTGAGATACGATGTTCAAAGCCAAGGTGGTTTTGCCGGAGGATTCCGGCCCGTAAATTTCTATTATTCTTCCGCGAGGCACGCCGCCGACGCCCAAAGCGATATCCAGACTTAAAGAACCGGACGGCACCACATCCACATCCACTTTCGGCGCTTCGCCCAGCTTCATTATGGAGCCGTCGCCGAACTTTGTTTTTATGTCCCTTAGGGCGTTTTCCACGCCGATGTTTCTTTCTTTTGGCTTCAGTTGTTCTTTTTTAATCATATTTATGAGTTTAATCTGTTAAGACATCAAGGTTTAACCTTGTCGCAAGGTTAAACCTTGATATTATTTATTAAAAACCAGTTCCAATTTTTCTTTTACCGCTCGGCCGAATTTATCCGCGCCGGACATCTCTATTATATTGTAGCCTTCGGCCAACAGCAAATCGCCTTTAAATCCTCCGTCTTTATCGGTGAAAATCTGCCGGCCGTTTAAAAACAAACTGGAAATGTTGGAGGTTTTTCCGATTATTTCGGTGAAAGATTCTCCCAAACTCTGGCCATTGAGAGGAGATTCTATGGTGATGCGGGGGCCTTCTAGGTATGCCTTGGCTTTATATAGGCCATAAACGCCAAAAGACAGCAAAAGCAAGATTACGATTCCGATACTGGTTAAAATTTTTGTTTTTTTAAGAATAACCATACTTATTTATTTTTTGATTTCTTCTCCGGCGTTTTCCAGCAGTTTGTCGGCTTCCGCTTCCAAATTATTTTCCGGTAAATGACTTTCATTTACCACCAGCACCTGCCTGGCTCTGGCTCCTTCTCCTTGTCCGACCACGCCTCTTTCTTCCAGCATATCCACCAGGCGGGCCGCCCGGGCGTAGCCGATTTTCAGTTTTCTTTGCAAGAAGGAAGTGGATGCTTTGCCGGCTTCAATGACTGTTTGCCGGGCTTCTTCGTAAAGTTCGTCATCCAGCTCATCTTCGGCTTCGTCAAAATTTATTTCAAGCTTGTTCGCCGAGGCGAAAACGCCTTGAGTTTTAGCGTTTCCCCCCCTTTGTTCCAGCGCCGGCCCCATCTCTTCAAAGTCAACGTTTTTGTACTGGTCGGCGATATAATTGACCACCTTTTTTACTTCTTGTTCTGAGATGTAAGGCCCCTGTATTCTTCTTGGCTTGCCGGTGTCTCCCGCCAGATAGAGCATATCGCCATGGCCGAGAAGCTTTTCCGCGCCGGCCATATCAATGATGGTTCGCGAATCAATTTGAGAAGCGACTTGCAAAGCGACGCGGCTGGTGATATTGGCCTTGATCAGTCCGGTGATAACTTCCACCGACGGTCGCTGGGTGGACAAGATCAAATGGATGCCGACAGCTCGGGACATCTGCGCCAGCCGGACGATGGAAGCCTCCACTTCTCGGGGGTAGGTGGACATAAGGTCGGCCAATTCGTCTATGATGACAACCAAGAAAGGCATCGGCGGATTGCTTTCTTTCTTTTCTTTGTGATAGGAAAGAATGTCCCTTACGCCGGCGGAAAGCAGGACCCCGTACCTTCTTTCCATTTCTTTGGCCAGCCATTTCAAAGTAATGATGGCTTTTTTTGTTTCTATAATAGTTGGGGTGAGCATATGAGGTATGTCGTTGTACACAGTGAGCTCCACTCTTTTCGGGTCTATCATTATAAATCTCAAAGATTCTGGCGGATTGCGGTAAAGAAGGCTGGTTATGAACGAGTGGATGTAGATGGATTTGCCGCTGCCCGTCGCGCCGGCGACAAGCAAGTGGGGCATTTTGGCCACATTGGCGAAAAGGGCTTTACCGGCGACATCCCGGCCCAAAGAAACAAGAAGAGGCAAGTTGGATTTGGCGTAATCTTCTTCTTTGAAGAGACTGGCCAAACCTAAAGTCGTTTTTGTGCTGTTGGGCATCTCAATGCCGACCAAAGACCTTCCGGGGATTGGGGCTTCTATTCTTAAAGGATGAGCCGCCAAAGCCAGAGAGAGATCGTTTTGCAGGCCGATAATTCGGGACAGTTTTACGCCTTCGGCCGGCTTGAGGGTGTATTGAGTCACGGAGGGTCCGATATTTATTTCGCCCATCTCCACATCAATGCCGAAATTTTGCAGGGTTCTTTTTATGATATTGGCGTTGGCTTTGATGTCGCCGCTGGAAGGCTTGCCCCGGTCGCCCTCAAGCAGGCTGAGGGGGGGAGGGACGAAATCCGAACGGTTTTTTTTCAAGTCCGTTTTTATTTCCAAAAATCCATCCTCTTCATTGGCGTTTTTGTCTTTGTTTTTTTTCTCGGCGGTTATTTTTTTGGCCTTGTCGCCGGTTTTTTCTTTCGCTTCTTCTTTGGCGTTCGCGTCGTCATCAACGGAACTCATTTTGTTGATGTGAACATCTATCTCTTCACCATCATCTTTATTTTTTTTCCACCAAGATTTTATCGCCAAGGGCATATTGAGCATTATTAAAATGGAAACTATCGCTATGCCGACAAGGGCGATAAGGCTGACCGAAAAATCAAAAAATTTCAAGAGTGGAAAGGAAACAAAATAGCCGATGTAGCCTCCGGCATAGTTGCCCCAAATTGCGGAGAACGCTCCGAGACTGCTTAGAAGAAAAATCAACGTTCCGATTATTGTGTGGCTGACGATGTTCGGCCTGATGGAGTAAAACAAAGAAAACGAGGCGAAAAACAAAACCAGGGGAAGAAGAAAAAAGCCGTTGCCGAAAAGAGAGCCGAATATTTTGTTTATAAGCGTTCCCGCGATGCCGGCTTTGTCAAAATAAGACAAGATGAATATCAAACCGAGGATGAAAGCGCCAATGGCGAAGATGGAGTGTTTGGTCTCGCGCTTCAATTCTCCCAACAGCTTTCTTTTAGGCGAAACCGCGCCGTTTTCAAAATCACCTTTTTTGTTTTCTTTTTTATTTTTCTTGGCCATTTAAAGCTAATTATACCGCCGCCAGTTTAAAACTCAAAAAATTAATCAATCCCGCTCGGATCGGGATTGATTTTTAATTTATGTCCGTTATTATACTTATAACAGACATTAAGGAGAAACTGTTTGTAAAGGACAAAATAAAACAATCTTATGGACAATATAAAAGACATATACGGTTATGTAACGGACAGGATACAAAAGCTGACCGCCGCCTTGTATAGGGTTACTGATTTGTTGTCCGACAAAGAACCTATCAAATGGACACTAAGGGACAAGGCCTTAAATCTTTACGACGATTTAGTGTCCGTTAAAAATGTAAAAGATAAAGACAGTCTATTGGACAACTCGTTAAAAAATTTCGCCCAAATAATCAAATCGCTGGAACTGGTTTCCGCCGGCGTTTGCGTTTCAAACTTAAATTTTGAAATTTTAAAAAGAGAATATTTGTTTTTGAAAAACTTCGTGGAGGGAAAGAAAACAGACATAACTTATGATTCAAAAATTCTTTTGGAATTGGAAAAAATCGGAAGCCCGTATTCTCCCGCAAGAAAAGAATTGCCCCAAAAAACTCCAATTTATAGCGCCGCAAACGAGATAAACCATATAAGTGGCGGAATAAACACCAAAGAAATCAATCCGCAAAGCCGAAAAGGCAAGGTGCTTGATTTTCTCAAAAACGGGCCGGCCAAAAGCGTCAATGAAATAGCCGTTATTTTCAAGGGAGAAACCAGCGAGAAATCAATCCAGAGGGATTTGCTTGATTTGGTAAAAATGGGAAAAATTTCGGCCATCGGCGACAAAAGGTGGCGAAAATACGAAATGACAAGGTAAAAAGCGCAGAAAATAAATTTTGAAAATCGTAGGCGGGGTCGGCCGCCCGAGTCCGCGAGGGTGGGGCTAGGCGATTTTCCAAAATTTGATTTTCGGAGCTTTTTCGTTGACTTGCAAGGCCAAATAAGCTAGTATTGAAACCTGATGGATTTAGCCATTTTTTCTGCGATAAATAAGCGTTAAATCCCATATTTAACATATAAACTCCGGAATAATTCCGGAGTTATCCACATATGCGTTTGCGTTGTGGTATTGATGGGATATAATGATTGGAAGCGGAGAAAAATTTAGCGGGATTTTTATTGATTGAATGGCCGCGCGGTTCGGACTTTGAAAATAAAATAATTGCGAAAGACAAGAATGATTAGGGAAAATATTTACGGATTTTCCGAAAGAAAAATTTACATTGCAAATTGACAGAGAAAAGATTAATAAGATTATCAGTTTACCCCGATGAAATTTTCGAGGGGTTGTTTGCGCGAGGCGTTTGGTTTTGTCGAAATCAAATTTTTTCGCGCAAGAAGTAAATTAAAAGATTAAAAACATTATGAATAGATTTAAGACAAAAATAGTTGGCTTGACTATTGCCGCTTTGATGTCAGCGGGGTCATTGATTCCGATGGTGTCATCAGCCGTCACTATAGACGAGTTGCTGGCTCAGATAGCCGCGTTGCAAGCTCAACTTCTGACACTGCAAGGTTCATCCGCGACAGTATCCGCGGACAAGTGCTCGTTCACTCGTTCATTGACCGTCGGGTCAAGGGGCGATGATGTCACTTGCCTTCAGAATTATTTGAAAACTGGAGGACATCTTTCAGTCAACGCGACCGGATACTTCGGTTCGCTCACCAAAGCGGCAACCGCCGCTTGGCAATCGGCCAACGGAGTTGCTCCGGCCGTCGGATACTTCGGCTCAATATCGCGAGCCAAGTATGACAGCTTGACGGCGACGGCAGCCGCCGCTTCGTCAGCCTCATCTGTAGCTTCATCGGCCGCCTCATCGGCGAGCTCGGTGGCCGCCACGGGCGAAGGTTTGACGATAACAGCCGCCACGCAGCCGGCCGCCACTTTGGCAGTCAAGAGCGCGGCCAGGCTTCCTTTCACCAAAGTTACTTTGACAGCCGGCACGCAAGATGTGACTGTCACGGGTATCACGGTGGAGAGAACAGGTTTGGCTAACGATGCCGCTTTCGCCGGAGTTGTCCTTTTGGACGAAGCCGGAACACAGCTCGGCATCGCCAAAACTTTCAATTCCGACCACAAAGCGACAGTCGGCGACACGGTTACGATAAAAGCCGGACAGTCTAAGACTTTCACAGTAGCCGGAAATATGGCTTCCAATCAGGAAAGCTACGCCGGACAGGTCGCTTATCTATCTGTGACTGGAGTTACGACTTCCGCCACAGTCAGCGGTTTGCTTCCGATTTCCGGAGCCGGACACACGATCAACAATTCGTTGATAATCGGTAGCGTGACAATGGCCATTGGCGCCAACGATCCGCAAAATAGCCCGAGCAAAGAAATCGGCACGACGGGTTACACTTTCTCCGCGGTTAAGATAACTTCCGGTTCAGCGGAGAAAATAAGAGTCAGATCAATCAGATGGAATCAATCTGGTTCAGCCGCCACCGCAGACTTGGCCAACATCAAAACCTATGTTGACGGCACGGCTTACGATGCGGTAGTTTCTTCCGACGGCAAGTATTTCACTTCCACCTTGGGAGATGGAATTGTCGTGGATAAAGGAGCCAACATCCAAGCTTCCATAAAAGGAGACATTATAGGCGGTTCAGGCCGAACGATAGACTTTGATCTTTACAAAACAACCGACTTGAATATCTCCGGCGAAACTTACGGATACGGAATCACTCCTCCGAACGGTTCTGATGATTCAGGCACGGACGATTCCGCTTTCCACGCCACCACCAATCCTTGGTACGACGCTTCACAGGTTACGGTTTCTTCGGGAACCTTGACGGTGGAGAAAGCTTCTTCAATAGCCGCGCAAAATATCGCGGTTAATGTGGCCAATCAGCCGCTGGGAGGCTTTACGGTAGAAGCCAAAGGCGAGCCGGTTTCTGTCGCCAGTATGGTGTTCAGATTAAGCGCATGGGCTGGTACTGGAGCAACAACGGTTACGCAAGACATCACCAATATTACTTTGGTTGATGAAAACGGAACTGTCGTCGCCGGACCGGTTGATGTGGCCGCTTCAGCTGCCACAGTCACTTTCACCGACACGATAACTTTCGCAGTCGGCAAGAAGACTTACACCTTGAAGGGTAAAGTGGGAACGGAATTCGCGAACAATCAAACAATCGCCGCTTCCACCACGCCTTCAACCGATTGGACAACGGTAACAGGCCAGACAACCGGCAACTCCATCACACCTTCGCCGACTTCAGCCATTACCGCCAATACTATGACGGTCAAATCGGCGGTAACGACAATTTCTGTCTCCGCCACTCCGGCTTCGCAGACAGTTGTGGCCGGCGCGCAGAGTTACGCTTTCGCCAATGTTCAATTTGACGCTACGGCTTCAGGCGAGGACATCAAGTTCTCCACGATTCCGTTGACATTTACCAACGGCGGCACAGCTTCTTATATAACCGGCTGTACGCTGTATGACGGTTCAACCGCTTTGAACACGGGCGGAAACACAGTTACCAACCCTACAGCCACTCCGACCTTTACACTGGACAGCAACTTAACAATCCCCAAAGGAACAGTTAAGACAATCGCTCTCAAGTGTAATATCGCCGGTTCAGCCACGACAAGCTCAACCTTCTTGTTTGGTATTCCGGCCGCCGCCAGCTGGAGCGGCACGGGAGTAACTTCCAGCCAATCAGCCACGATCACGGCCACAGCCGCGAGCTCTGGCACGATGACCATCGGCGCGGGTAGCTTCACGGTTGCCTTGGATTCGTCCAGCCCGTCATACTATTTGGCGGCCGCAAACACCACTGGCAACACCGCCGCTATTCTTAAGTTCCATGCCAACAACGAAGCGATAAACTTGCAAAAAGTTTCCTTGCAATTGACCAATCCTTCAGCGTCATCTTCGCCGAACGATATAGTCAAGGTAACTTTGTGGGATGGTTCCACTCAAGTTGGCGAGGCGATATTCACCGGCAGCAACAGGAACGCTACTTCAACTTTGACAACCACAGTGACTATTCCGAAAGACGGAGACAAACTGATTACCGTTAAGACCGACTTGGCTGAAATAAGCTCAACCGGCATCGGTACGCAAGGTGCGTTTGTCGCAGTTGATTACGACGGCGCTGATTCAACCGGAACGCAAGGCGTTGGTTCAAGCTCCGGAGGCACAGTCAATCAAGGTTCAACTTCCGACACAGCGTCGTCAGGATTCAGAATGTTTAAGACCTATCCGACCGTCGCCAAAGTTTCTGTTCCGACTAATACTTTGAGCAATGGCACGATGTCCTTGGCCAGATTCAAAATCACGGCCAATTCTACCGGAGATGTTGGTTTGTATAAGTTCACAATCAGAATTTCTACAACTACTGCCACGGTATCTTCAGTCAATGCTTACGCTTACACTGATTCAGGATTCTCCAATGCAGTATCCGGAGTCGGTTCTGCCGGTAAATTGTTGAATACGGATTTGGTTATGAGCACAGTTTGGGCTTCCGCCAGCACGCAGCTTGAGATTTATCCGCAAACGACGGCAGGCGCTTCCACAACTCTTCAGATTTCGGCCGGTCAGTCAAGATACTTTGATGTAACAGCCACCATTGCTGGAGCTACAACGGGCGCTTCTGTTTCAACACAGATTGAAGGAGACTCTGCTTACCCGCAATTGGCTACTTTGATGGGCAGCTACCTCACTGTTGAAAACGATGCCGGTAGTTCAAACGACTTCATTTGGTCTCCGAACGCTACAACCACAACTGTAATTTCAGTTGTAGACTGGGCGAACGGTTACGGCGTGTCAGGTTTGCCTTCAGCCAACTTGACTGCGGAAGTCTTGTCTAGATAATAACCACCTTGTGTCCCATAATCGGCTGAAAAGCTGATTGCGGGAGGTTAGCAAAAACCCCGTTCCTCGAAAGAGGGCGGGGTTTTTGTATTTCCTGCGTATCATCCAAGGGTAGTCCTTGGATAGCGAGGAATATTGAATAGACGGGAGTTTTTTGTTAGTATGCTAATTATGAAGAAAAAAATACTTTTTATAATTTTTGTTTTGTTGGTTTGCGTCGGACTGGACTTTTATTTTTATAAAAAACTGTCCCCCAAAACGCAAAACGGCGGTGTTGTTGGTCAATCTAATTCTTCATCCAGCAGTCAAACGGCCGGCAACACCGTAAATATCGGCGGAGTTGTCATCCAAGGCGAAGGCGATATGAAAGGCGTTAAGATAGAACCCGTCGCCGTTACAAACAACAAGACGGCGGTCAATGTTCCTTTACCTGACTTAAACAAAGAAATAAAAATAACGGCCGATATGAGCGAAGACACTAAAAGAATCGCCACAGCTAAAATCCAAGATTTATCAAGCCAGCTCAAAAAAGACAGCGACAATCTGGAAAACTGGCTGGTGTTGGGAGTGTATCGCAAAATGATAGGAGATTACGAAGGCGCAAGGGAAGTTTGGGAATACGCCGGCGCCATTCGGCCGCAAAACTCAATATCTTTCAACAATCTCGGCGAGCTTTACGCTTATTACCTTAAAGACAACGCCAAAGCGGAAGAAAATTATAAAAAAGCCATAGAAAACGACTCGTCGGCCATTTACATCTACCGCAATTTCTTTGATTTTTACCGCTACTTTGCCAAAGACACGGCCAAAGCCCGCGCCATTCTAGAACAAGGCATCGCCACCAATCCTTCCACTTCCTCCGACCTCAAAAACCTCTTAGAAACCCTCAAATAAAATAATTTCCAAATTTCCAAGGACTACCCTTGGAAATTATTTAGTGATATAATTGTTGTTGATGGATCGAAAGTTTCAATTTTCAGTAGGGGAATTTTATCATTTGTATAACAGGGGCAGTAACAAAATGATTATTTTTCTTGATGACTCTTACAAGAAAAGATTTATAAAATTACTTTTTGTTTGCAACAGCAAAAAACCAGTCGTATTTAAAACCATCCAAGGACTACCCTTGGATGAAATAGACAGAGGGGAAACATTGGTGGATATTGGATCTTATTGTCTGATGCCGAATCATTTTCATTTATTAATTAGAGAAAAGATGGAAAACGGTATCAGCTTGTTTATGGAAAAATTATCCACGGCATATTCAATGTATTTTAATAAAAAAAACGAAAGAACGGGCGGACTTTTTGAAGGAACTTTTAAAGCAACATATGCAAATGATGATGATTATCTAAAATATTTATTTACTTACATACACTTAAATCCCGTTAAAATGTTTGAACCTGATTGGAAAGAATTAGGTATTAAAGACAAGAGCAGAGCGGGTATTTTTTTAAGAAACTATTTATTTTCAAGTTATGCGGATTATGTTGGCATAAAAAGGGCAGAGTCTGCGGTTTTGAACAAGAAAGCTTTTCCTGAATATTTTTCAGCTCTAAAAGATTTTAATAATACGATAAACGATTGGCTAGCTTTTGAGACTTTCCAAGGGTAGTCCTTGGATTATTAGTAAAAAGTTATCCACAGGGAAGGATTTTTATTGGTGTGTTTGATGTGATAAAATGTGGCTATGAAAAAGAGATATAAGATACCGCTGATTGTTTTTGGAACATTGGCGGTTTTTTATTTTGTCTTGGTGATTATACGGATGTTTCATTTCTATAATTTGGACAAAACCAACGAACAGGTGGCGAAGATTCATAACACCAAACTGACGATGGATGATGTGATAGGGAAGAATTTGCCGCCGGATCCGGGCGCCGAAGCGGATAAGACTGTTCAAGGAATTGACGCCAATAAAAACGGCATCCGCGACGACGTGGAATTGGCCATTTTTAAAGCCTATCCCGATTCGGCCAAAACGAGGGCGGTGTTGCTTCAATACGCGCTGGCTTTGCAGATGGAGGCGATACAAGAGGTGGTGAATAAGGGGGTGGTAGGAGAAATAGCAAATAAACAAGATCGTGCATTTTTTTGTGTGGCAAAAATTGTTCCTGGTGACGGAGAAGGTAGTGTTTTTGTTGCTATTGAAAAATATGGTAAATTCATATCTGACAAACAATTTAATACAGAGGAAAGAAAAATGGCCCATAAACATTTTTATTCTTATTTAAAAAGTGGGAGAATAGATGATTCAGTAAGTTGCGATATTGAACTACTTTCATTAGCTGATTAATTATGAAAAAAATAATCTTGATTATTTTTGCGGGAATTTTTTCAATGACGGTGCGTTATACGGTTTTTGCTGATAATTCATCTGAATTGTGTAAAAAAACAGGATATACTGTTTCTGCTATCAATGGTATTTTTACTGACGAGGAAGAGGCAAGAAATAATCAAAGATTTTTAAAAGCTGAATTAAAGGATACATATAATGGCGAAAAAATTGACTATCAATACCTTCTCAACCCCTCTCATATCGCCGGTCTAGGCGACTTGGCGATGGCGGCTTACCAAAAAATTTTTGATTATGAGGTGGTGAATGATTATGACTTGGTGGAAATGCTTAAAGACGCCAGCGAAAAAGTCAAAACTCAAAAACTCCTCCTCGTTGCCCACTCCCAGGGCAATTTTTATGCCAACAGCTTTTACGACAGCGTGGCCGGAAAAGACGGGGGCGTTCCCCAAGAGTCAATCGGCGTCTACGGCGTCGCCACTCCGGCCGGAAGAGTCGCCGGAGAAGGGAAGTGGCTCACTTCCGACACCGACAAAGTCATCGTTGACCTCGTGGGACTTTTCCCTTTCAAAAAAATAATGGCGCCGAACACGAGCATTGTTTTAACGAAAGGCGATGACTTCAAGGGACATAATTTTTCCGGCGTGTATCTCAAATACAGAGGCCGGGAAATTGTTTCTGATATTAAAAATTCGCTTGACCGACTGGAAGAAAATAATATTCAAAACCAAGAAAGTCCCTGTCTGGCTCCGCCCAAACTTACACTAGCTCATAAAATTCAAGGAGAGATATTGTCTGTTGTTGATCCGGCGGCAAATACGGCAATAGATGGAATCGTTGTCGCGGCTGTTGGAGCGTATCAAGCGGGCGAAGCTTTAGCCAAAGAGTGTCTTCATTGGCCGGTTTGGTTGCCGGCGCTTATGGTTCTTTACTGACGGAAGACAATAAAAATACTGATAACTCCACAACATCAAGGTTAAACCTTGGTGTTTCTGAATTTGGCCGTTCTTCGTCGCTGGCTATTTTTGATAACACCGACAAAATAAAACTGGCGGAGGCATCTCTTCAAAATATGCAAAATCAAGCTTTCGCCTTGAAAAATGAAACAGCGGAAAATTTTTCTTCCAGCGCCGAATCCGGCGCCTTTTCTTTTTCCGTGTCTTCTTCCGGCGACATTGCCGCTAACGCTAATCTTGAACCGAAATATTCCATATCGCCCGGAACGCCGTCCGGTTTTGGCGGAGGAGGAGGCGGAGGGACGGTTTTTTCATCTTCTTCTTCCAGCTTGCCCGCCGAAGAGGCGAGCTCCTCTTCCGTCAGTTCAAGTTCAAGTTCCAATTCAAGCTCATCCTCTTCTTCCGCTCCCGCTCCAGATACCACTCCGCCTGAATTAAGTCTGATTGTTTCCCAATGCCAGAATTCTTTGTCTTCCGATGGCTGCCTTGTCGCCACCACCACCTTAAATATCGCTTGGAGTTCGCTGTCGGATGACTTGGATTATTTTGTCGTCAACAACAACGGCTCCGTCAGCACCACCACCGCCACATCTACAATCGCCACTGCTTCAGACAACGCCATCTTTTCTTTCTCCGTTTCGGCCAAAGATTTGACGGGAAATTTTTCCGCCACATCCACTCAAACGGCGGAAATTTCCACTATGCCCGTGGTCATCAACGAAGTGGCCTGGGCCGGCAACGGCTCTGCTTACTCCGCCGACGAGTGGATAGAACTTTACAACCGAACCAACAAATCCGTAAATTTGAATAATTGGATTCTTTATTCCGCTACCGATTTAAGCCCAAGCCCGTATGTCGTTTTAACGGGCGCTATTTCCGCCAGGGGGTATTATCTTTTGGAGAGAACGAACGATAACACCGTTTCCGATATCGCCGCCGATAAAATTTATACCGGCGCCCTTAATAATTCCGGCGAGAATTTGATTTTGTCTTACGCTTCTTCAACCATTGATGAGATACCTTATGATTCCAATTGGTACGCCGGATCAGATTTTAATTATTCTTCAATGGAGCGATACGACGCATCTTCTGACGGAACAAGCTCTTCCAATTGGCTGGCAAACAATACGGTGATAATCAACGGCAAAAATGCCGGAAACGAAAACATTAACGGCACGCCCAAAGCGCGAAACAGCGCCAACTATCTTATCAACAGAGGGCAAAATATTTATTCCAATCTCACTCTTTCCGCTTCCGGCAGTCCGTATTTGGTCAACAACGCCCTCCAAACTTTCAACGCCAGTTCAACCCTTACCATCGAGCCGGGCGTGGTGATAAAGTTCTATAATGACGCCGGGTTTCAATTCATATCCGGCGCGAAAATTTCCGCCATCGGCTCGGCCGCCGATCCGATAATTTTTACCAGTTTTTACGATGACTCTTACGGCGGCGACACCAACGGCGACGCTTCCGCCCATTCGCCGACGCCGGGCAATTGGTTTGGCCTAAGAATTGATTCGCCCGGGACGGAATCAACCATCAGCCACTCCGTTTTCCGCTATGGCGGAAAATATTATTCCGGCGGAGGCTGGACGGACAGCAAGGCCAATCTGTATGTCGCCAACTCTTCGGCCGACATAAGCGATTCTGTTTTTGAATACGGCAAAGTCTACGGAGTGAGGTTAAGTTCAGCCAGTACAACTTTTTCCGGCGACACTTTCCGATACAATAACAACGGCGAAGAAGGCGATTCAACCGGCCTTTATTCATCGGTCGGAATATTGACTTTAAATTCCAGCGCTTTTTCCAACAACAAAAGGGGATTATATGTTTCCGGCGCCGATCCGGCTAGTGTCAGTTCCAACACATTCACTTCCAATGCCGGCGAAGCTGTTTATTCCGCCGGCCGGGTTGGCTCTTATTCCGGCAATTCGGGAACAGGTAACGGCGTTAACGCCATCTCTTTAAACGGAACGATTACCCAAAACGGCGCTACCACCACTTTGGCTGTCAATTCTTTGCCTTATTTATTGCAAGGAATCGTAACCGTCGCCGCCAGCTCTACCTTGGCCGTTAATTCAGGCGCAACGATAAAAGGCTGGAACAACAGCGCTACTTCTTATCTTAATGTTTACGGCAATCTCGTTGTTTCCGGAGCGAATTTTTCCGACATAATTTTCAGTTCAATGTACAGTTCGCCCGCCAAAGGCAATTGGGGCGGTTTGAGATTTTATTCCGGTTCGCAGTCTTCAATCTCCGGCGCAACTTTTGAATATGCCAACACGGCCATCTCTTACAACGATTCTCCGATAAATCTTTCCAATGTCAGATTCAACGAAAATAATCTTGGAGTTTCCGCCGACTCCGCTTCCAGAACTTATTCGATAACCGCTTCCGGTGTAACTTTCACCAACAACACCGCCACCACCAGTCCGGGCGGATTGTGGTAGTTTTAGTCCGTATTTTCTATTTCGCTTAGCAAATCTTCAAGAGGTTGTCTTTCTTCGCCGCCCTCATCTTCTTCATCGCAAGACGAATCAAGGCTGACCGTGTCGTCCGAACATATCGCGTATTTTCCTAAAACTCCTCCGACGATATAGTAAACATTTTTTCTCCAAAAACTGTTGGTAAGAAACAAAAGCACCTGCTCTCCTTTTTCCAGCGTCGGCTCGTCTTCCATAAATACTCCAATATCTCCAACTTCGCCGCCTTCGTATTCCACGGTTATATTTTTCTTGATATTTTTTCCTTTAATGACATCGCTGACCAAGACCGAAGCTCTAGTATAAATGACGCCGTTTATGCCTTTGTAATATCTGACACTTTTGACTTCTCCTTGAATTATCACTTTGGCGTCCTGCGACAACTCTTCCGCGCCTCTTTCAATTATCAAAGCAAACGAATTAACGGGCGAGAAAAAAATCAGAGCTAAAAGCAAAGAAGCTATGGCTATAATATTTTTGTTCATAAATTGTGCAAATAAGGCTTAAAATAAGGATAATTTCATTAATAATCGCCTAGCGCTCTCAATTGCCATACAATAGCACATTTTCCAACATAACGCCAGCTTTTTATCATCCCTCGGCATCCGATGTCGAGGGGGTTTTTTGCTTTTAAAATCATACGCTTAAAAATGCTGGAGCAAAATAAGGGTGTAATTTTATTGCGGGAATTTTTATGGGGGTATATGATGTTGATATAAGTGAATAATATGAAAAATAAAACATTTTTATCCCTAGCATTTTTTGCGATTTCTCTGTTTATTATCCCTCAGATGACTTTTGCTTCTTGGTGGAAACCAAACACATGGAAGATTTTTAACAGAAAATCCGAAGTAAAAACAGAACAAAAAATAATCGCGACATCAACTCTTAATAAAATTAAAAGTGAAGATATTTCTAATGTTGTAAAAGATGATGCTAATTTGGGCGCGGAAGCAGGAAAATTAATAACTCCAACTCAAACAAAAAAAGAATCTGAGTTGCCAAAAACCACAGATGCGGGCGGTGGAAGTCCTTTGGCCCCAGTCACATCAGGGGCGCGTCCTGTTGTTCTAACTCAAACAAACGGAAAACAAGAATCTGTGGAAAAGCAAAAAATTGCAGCAATGCAAGCTCAAATTGAGGAAATAAAGAGGAGTATTGAACAAACACTAAAAAATCAAAAGAACAAGGAAGAAGATGTAAAAACAAAAAATTTAAAAGGACAAATTAAAGAAGCAGAACCTATAGACAAAGAAATTGTTCTAAGTGAAGAAAAACAAAAAAAATCTTCTAAGCAAAAAAATTCTGCTTTAGATTTAGCGTTAACATATGAGCAAAGACATTGTCCGAGAGTTGTTCATATTGAAGATAATTTGGGCAATAGTTCAGATGGGTCTAGTTTGAATGCAATCCTTTCTGCCCCTACTACACCCAATACGATTATACTACGCGTTGATGTTGAAGATCCACAAGCTAACCCCATTGTTTATTGGTGGGGTACCAACTTTCCTTCTGCTGATTTAAATCAACCCACACAAACAAGCACTAATACTTTTAATATAGATTTTTCTAATCGAAGAATAGGACATCCTGGCAATCAAATCTATATACACTTTAAAAACAATGATGGTTACAACTGTGCAGGGATTTTTTATAATAGTGATGGAGAGGCAATGTTTAATTACATGGTATTTCCTCAAAACTAAAGACGAACTTAATATCAATGAGTATTTTAGATCAACCAACAGAGAGCATAAAAAACTCTATAAAAAATGTAAAGTTTTTTGGTCGAATAGTATGTTTGTATTTTTCACTCTAGTTGTTAATTTTTTTGTGGGGGATTTAAATGTTCTAAAGGAGGCAATGTTGGACGCTCTGAAATTTTTTATAAACAAAGATGCTAATTTGCTTAAACTTGATGTTCGAGAAGAGGCAATATCTCATCGCCTTGCTTTTTATTTAGAGCAAACTTTCAGCAGATTAAAGTATGATTTATCTCTTGATGTTGAGGAAATTGAATCTATAACAGTTGATTGTGAGTATGATAAACATAGTGACGCACCAAAAACTCTTCAAGATATTATACAAAAATATCCAAAAAAGAAAACAAATGTGATTCGACCTGACATAGTTTTACATAAACGAAATAGCGGTACGAATCTTATAGTTATCGAAATAAAAAAGGAAAAATCGAAAGATAAAGATAAAGAATATGCGAAAGATAAAGTTAAGGCATTTGTAGAATCTTCTTATGCATACCAACTAGGTATTTATATAGTATTTAATACTGGTGCAGATGGGCCAATAAAAAACATTGCGACTTTTTCTAAAAATAATTACAAAGATCCCAATGAAAAATTGTTGAAAATGTTGAACACCTTGGAAAAAGACGGTTTTAGTGAACAAATAAGAAATAGTAGTCTTACAGATTGGATACACAGCGACAACATCCTAGAACAGGATATTTACAGCGACGAGGAATACTGGAATGAATGTTGGGATGATTATTGTGAAGCAATAGAAAATAATGAAAATCTTAGGGAAAAAGGGTGGTATTATTCAGATTAATAGCTCCCACACTTGGGTATTGAATGTCTAAGTGGGGATTTTAAAAATACTCTACCTATCACCTAAATTTGCGATAGGAATTATGTGTGATACTTGTCTCTTGAATGATGTTTTACAAATTATTAAACTTTTCTATTGAGAGATTGGCTTGTTTTACAACTATGTTGTGAAGCGTGCCGATAGGCACATCTTTATTTCCGCCATGCAAAGGCACAGTAACGATTTTGTCCGCATTTTTCAGATAAACATGACTTCCTCTTTGGTGAGTTTTTACAAAACCGGCGGATTCCAATTTCTTGATAACCTTTTTGGCCGGCAGAGGATTAAGTTTAGGCATTGGTCGGAGCGAATATTTTTAGGTAAGTTCCTTCGGAGTGAAATGACGGTTTTGGCATTTCCGCTTTTTCTTTCATAACAGCTTCAATGTAACCAAGAGCGGCTTCTTTGACATTGGCTTCGGCTTCGGCAAAAGAATCGCCAAAAGACGACACGTGGTTTAGTTCCGGTATCACGGCCGTCACCCTTTTGCTTTTTTTATCAACTTCGTATTCAATTTTATACGCAAATTCTCTCTTTTTCATATTATAAGCAGATTACACTAACAAGCTGAAAATATCAACGGCGGTTGACAAAAAAGGGCGATAGTTTATAGTGGAGATAATCAAATAGTCGCAGAAATTAGGCGTTCGCGAGATATAAGTCCTAACGAGACACCAAGTTCAATTTTTCTGCGGCTTTACGGCCGTATTATTTTTTTAAACACAAAACAAATGATTACAAAACAGCAAAAATCGGAAATAATAGACAATATCAAAAAAGATGTTAAAAAATCAAGCATTGTGATGTTTGCCAATTTTCACGGCTTGAATGTAAAACTGGTCAGCGAGTTGAGAAAATTATTGAGACAAGCCGGGGCAAAATATTTCGTAACCAGAAAAACTTTGGTTAAAAAAGCTTTGGAAGCGTCTTCTTTTGAAGGCGAGATGCCCGGCATGGAAGGCGAGACGGCGATGGTGTATACGGACGGAGATCCGCTGTCTTCCGCCGGCGCGCTAAACAATTTCGCGAAGAAAAATAAATTTTTGAAAATTCTAGGCGGTATCTTTGAAAGCCGATACATAGGGGCGGAGAGAGTGATAGCGCTGGCCAGCATACCGTCAAGAGAAGTTCTGTTAAGCCAGATACTGAATATTATAAGTTCGCCGAAAAGAGGATTGGTCGTGGCCTTGGCGGAAATAGCGAAAAAGAAACAAAATTAAAAGTGTTAACAAAAAGTCGGAAATATTCATTTCTCCATCACTGACGAAGAGGGAAATGATTACGAAATAAACATTTCCGACTTTTTATAAAAATTAAAAACAAATATATGGAAATACCAACAAAATTCAAAGATATTATAGAAAAAGTGGAAGCCATGAGCGTTTTGGAATTATCCGACCTCGTGAAAGTTTTGGAAGAAAAATTCGGAGTATCGGCCCAAGCGGTAGCCGTAGCGGCCG
>Ga0209542_10003687_pt1 | contig 32472 bp, 42 predicted proteins | sample RifCSPhighO2_01_FD_184028 | JGI IMG/M metagenome (GOLD analysis project Ga0209542, IMG submission 184028) | Soil microbial communities from Rifle, Colorado - Rifle CSP2_plank highO2_0.1 (SPAdes) (version 2) | ecosystem: Environmental > Terrestrial > Deep subsurface > Rock core/Sediment ... | reverse complement strand
GTTGTCGATGCTGCTGACTATCTCGAAAATTATGAGTCCGGCGACGGTTAACAGCAGAAAAATTACTTCGACCATTAGTGACCTCTATGTATTCAAGGCTAATAAAACTAACCATGCAAAAGCAAGTGGAAAGCAACCGTAATGTTCTGGCAGAGAAAAAGCAAAATATGCGATTGTGCTGCTTATACAACAATTTTCGTGTTCGTAATAGTGCAAACCGCGTCCTGACCTGCCACTAATGTTATTGAACCGTTGACCGCGCACGCCCCCCCTATAGTAGAATTGTAATTGCCCAGTGTCGTATTTGTGCCGGCGAGCTCGCCGACCAAGTGTTGACCTATGCTCATTATTATTGGACCTGTTGTGCCGTTGTCCCCAACGTTCGTTATTCTCGTTATATTGTCCATCTGCAGGTTGAACAGGCCTGTATCATTTGACGGTATCAATACTTTATTCACCGTAAGTGTCGGCAGCTTGGTGTTCTCGAACGTGCACGTCACTGTGCTGTTAAGCGCGACTAAGAAGCTTCCAGGTGTGCCCGAGTCGCATACAGCGCTTGTCAAATTCCATCCCTGAGGAACTGATTCTGAAACTGAGTAAGAGCTAGTGTTGACAGACATGGTCGTGTCACCGCTCCCGTTCACTGTCGATACAGCCGGCGCCGAGGACGAAGGCCCAGTAATTGTAAAGTTAAATGTCCCGTCGCCGCCTGTCGTGTTCTTGATTATTCTAACTTTGCCGGGAACGTCGTCGTTCGTTATCGTGCATGTGACGCTTTCCCCCTCGTTAAGCGTTACAGTGCCGCCCAGCTGTGTAGGGCAGCCCGTTCCCGTTATGTTAACAAACTGGTATCCCGCAAGACCCGCCTCGTCTATCACGTACGGAGTGTTGGAGAATGCAATGAAAACCTCGCCGGAAATGACTGGCGAGCCGTTTATTGTCATGCCGAAATTATTAATGCCTGCCGTCCCGCCGTTATTATTGGTGACGTTCTTGACAAGCGTGAGCGTGGGCGCCACGTCGTCATTAATTATCGTGCATATTTTTGTCTCGCCACTGGTCACCGTTCCTGTGCAGTCGGCGGAGAGACCGGACTGATATCCGAAATTTGGACCGATATTTGGATCCTCGGTCACCACATAGTTTCCTGCATTGACAACCACATTGGTGCCGATCGACGAGCCGGCAAAATCAAACGTGCCGACCGTGCCGGTTATATGCATCATGAAATCCGATTCAACGTTGTTGCCGCCCCTGTCATTTATCAGGTTTTTAATGACCAGGATGTGTGCCGGGTCGTCGTTGTTTGTTATCGTGCAGGTCTTTTCCTCACCCAACCCAATGAATACGAGCCCGTTCTCGGCGCAGTCGCCGCCTATTGTCGCGGTGTAGCCAGGCTTGTTCGCCTCGCCTATGCGATAAACGCCCGAATCAAGCGTGTTCTTGGTGCCGTTGACAACTGCATTGCCGTTTATTGTCAGCGGTGTGAAATCCGAAAGCACCGCGTTGCCGCCGTTGTCATTTATTATTATCTTGACGACTGTAAGGTTTGACGGGATATCATTATTCGTTATTATACATTCCTTGTTCTGCCCCGCGTTGAGCGTGACAGTGCCGTTGGCGGCGCAATCTCCACCAATGGTCGCACTGTAACCCTGTATCTGCTCCTCGCTTACTGTATAAGTTCCAGGGTTCATGACGTTCGGTGTGCCGTTGCTCACGAACTGCCCGTTAATCATAAGCGCGAAGTCCAGAGCATTGAGGAATCCGCCATTGTCATTCACGACAACTTTTGTCACGGTGAGTCTGGCTGTTGTTGAAGCTGGTATGTCGTCGTTCGTTATCGTGCACGTCTTGTTGTCCCCGGCCGCAAGTGTTATTGTTCCGTCTGGCGCGCAGTCGCCGCCCCACACTGATGCGGCGTAGCCGGGGTCGTTCGTTTCGCTCACGATGTACATGCCCGGCGTTAATGTATTTGACGCGCCGCTGACAACTGGTATGCCATTTACAAAAAGAGGGAAATCAAAAACTGTTTTTGTGCCGCCGTTGTCGTTGACGACAGTTTTTGTAACTGTTAAAGTAGCTTCCTGTGGCGCCTGCTTGTTCTTGAATATGCACGCTATACTCTCTCCTCGCTTGAGCTCTATGTTGCTCACCGGGCTGCCGTCGCTGCACGCGGTGAATACAAGGTTCCAACCTGCCGGAACCAGCTCTGCCACAGAATAATTCCCGGGAGTAATGTTGACAAACGCCTTTGCGCCGAGGCCGAAGTATGTCTTGATCGTGAAATTTCCAAGGGTTCCGGTGAAGTTGAACTTTTCTGAGTCGAATAGCTCGCTGAGGTTGTAGCTGTAATTGCCGTATGCATATTTTATTATCACTATGTTGCTCCATTTTGTGTTGACAAAAGTGCACCTGACCGTCTTGCCCTTTGTCAGGCTTATTGACGACGGCGTGCCAGAGTCGCACGTGGCGCTCGTCAAATCCCATCCGATGGGAACCGATTCAGAAACAGAATACTTGCCCGGCGACAAAACCTGAATGTTAGGCGCGGACTCATCCGTAAGGCTGAAACTTTTGTAGTTCGTGCCCTTTGTCTTGAACTCGAAAGACTGATAATCGCCGGACGGTATCGTGATCTTGTCGACTATGATGCGGCCCTTGCTTGACGAGATCCACCCGTCACCGCCGGTCGCGTAGGCAGACACGGAAAAAACCATCAGAAATATCAAAGAAATTACCACAGAAGATTTTGCATTCACTTGGCGCACCCCGACTATTTCATTAGAATATCGATGAGTCTTTATATAATCTTGCGGAAAAAATTTATTTCACTTCGAAGGGACAATTATCGCAAAAAATCGTAATGCGTGCGGCCATATATCGGTTATAAGAATTTTTTCCATATCATATTTATCATGGGTCGTGCGAAAATACTCCTAATACTGACGATGCTTGTGCTTGCAAGCGGATGCGTAACCCAGCTGGAACAAACCAATCAGCAAAATACGTCAACCCAAACCAATACACCGGGCCAGAACGTTCCTCCGGGCCCTGAAACGCCCCCGTTGCCGCCGCCTGCGCAGCCTAACAGCCCTGACAAGGGTGCGCTTGGCTCATTAAACCATGGATATCTTCGGGCAGAGCCATACAAAAATATAATAATCGAGATAGATTACATATCAGGATATGAACCTACGTCCGCGACAAAAAGTGCACTGTCAGACTTCTTCCAGAATGTTGCCGGCAAATCGGTTACGTTTGCGGGCGGCAATATGATAGCAACAACAAAAAGCGTGTACACTGTCAGCGATCTTGTGGCGACGGAAAAAGCAAACAGAAGATATTATACGACCGGCGACACGGCGGTTGTTTACATGATGTTCCTTAATGGACAGTATGAAAGCGCTGGCGCACTCGGCGTCGCGTTCAAAGCCTCGACAGCCGCGCTGTTCGTCGAGCGCATAAACGACGCGACAAGCGCACTAGTGCTGTACGCTCAAATAGAAAAGGCGGTCGCGGTGCACGAGCTGGGTCACCTGATGGGACTTGTTAACATAAACTACGCAAGCGAGCGATCACACGAAGACCCGCAGCATAAGGGCCACTCAAGCAATCAAGACAGCGTCATGTTCTGGGCCGTCGAGGACGTAACAATAAATACGATATTAAATTTCGGCCCGCCAAGCGAATTCGACAGCGATGACCTCTTTGATTTGCAGAAAATAAAAGACGGAGTTTACTGAGTGCCATAACAACGCTGCCGCTATCACCAATATTTTCTTTTGACTGGTACGAGGATGAATTGCATTCATCCTGTACAACAGGAATTTCATTCCTGTTTGTAGCTACTTTTCTTTTCCTAAAAGAAAAAGAGTTAGATGAACTTCTTCAGGACTTCCTTCAGTTCGTTCTTGTCCATCAGCTTGAACTTGCCGTTCTCTATTATGCCAACTTCAACGGAGCGCAGTGTCAGCTTCTTCTCGCCGACCTTTAGCGCACGTAGCGCAAGGTCCAGCGCCTTGTCCTTTGGCATCCCGTCCTTGAACTCTTCCATGAGCAGCTTGCGGGCTTCTTTCGAGCCGCGGCCTACGGCATGCGCTTTCCACTCTCTCATGGTGCCGGATGGATCTGTTTCGTACAGGTGAGGCCCGCCGTCTGTTCCCGCAACGAGCAGCGAAACTCCGAAAGGCCTTATGCCGCCCATCTGTGTGAAGCGCTGCTTGCGGTCGCAGATGTCCTTGACAAGCGCAGAAATTTCTATAGGCTCGCTGTATGTTATCCTGTTGACCTGACATTTGACGCGTGCATAATCCACAAGCACGCGGCTATCTGCAAGGATGCCGCAGGACGCTATGCCAATATGGTCGTCCACTTTTGATATCTTCTCGATGCTTTCAGGCACGAGCAGCTTCTGTATGGAGCGCGCTGCTGCAAGTATTATGCCGTTGCCAAATGATACACCAACAACCGTTGATGCTTTTTCGACTGCTTTGCGCGCGTATTCGACCTGATACATTCTCCCCTCAGGAGAGAAAACAACTATAGCTCTGTCATATCCCATTTGTTTCATTGGAGGCTGTATTTCCATATTTAACCCCTTTCTTTTCGGAAAAGAAAGCCCTTAACTGGAAAGAAAACTTATTATCAGTTTGGTTCACTGGCGTTCGCTTTACGTCTTCCGTTATACACAGCCAATATGCAACGCATAAGACTGTCGTGCAGAACTTCATCCGGAGATGGCCGTTCCGCAGAAAATCGCCCGCCACGCATTGCATGGGGAGCATTTTTATATAGGCTTATTGTCGCAGCAAGTTTATAAGCGTTATTTTCAATTACGAATGCATGAGATACTCGCCGGAGCATGATTGCAGAGATACATGGAAGGGTACTGGATTTCTTTAGATTACACGGTGAGCGAGGAGATCACCATTATCATAGCGACAAATACCTTGGGCAGCATTTTGGCGTTGAACCAAGCGATTTGAGGGCTATACTAGAGCCGATTATTTCTGATGGCCAGCTAGAGTCTTTTCAAGGACCTTCCAGAAAAGAGAGAATACCATACTTTTTATGGGCATTCAATAGGACAGTGCCAGGCAACACAAACTATAGATTGCCGCAAAACGACATAACAAAATCACCTTAATTGACCGCCTAATGGCACATCTTTATCTGGTTGAATAAGTGTCCATTTCCCCTGGTCATCAGGTACGCCAAGCGTGAGAACTTGCGACATGAAGTTTCCAATCTGCTTTTCAGGAAAGTTAACAACACACAAAATAAGCCTTCCTATCAAATCTTTCTTGTCGTAATGAGTTATCTGCATGCTGCTACTTTTGACACCAAGATCGCCAAGGTCAATCCTCAGCTTGTACGCAGGCTTTTTGGCCTCAGGAAAGTCGTCAGCAGAAATAATCCGACCTACGCGTATGTCGACTTTATCAAAATCTGAATAAGATACGTGCGTCATACAATCCAATTACACAATATGAATGGACTTTATAAGTGTTTGGTTCATCTTACTGTTGGTAATTATGACAGAAAGAGCATTTATTTTAGCAGGTGGTGCTGGATCAAGGCTATGGCCATTGACAGACGAAAGTGTAAGACCGAAGCCTAATGTGTATATGGGCGGATCTAAGCGCATGCTGGAATATGTAGCGGATGGCTTTGTAAGAGCAGATTATTCTCACTTGTATATAGCTGTTCAGCACATGAGAGAGGGAATAAAGCATGCTTTTGGCGACGGTTCAGATTTTGTATACGGTCCAATAGAAGAAAGAGTTCCGTTGAGAATAACATATACGGAAGCGCCGCCAGGTAAACCTTTCAGAGGAACGGCAGATGCACTAAGAAAATCCAGGGTTTATCTTGCTGACAAGGTGGTTGTCACGGACAGGGAAAATCATGAAGAATCAGAAGTAAGTGGAACAGATTACTTAAGCAGCAAAGCAAAATTAAAATTCAAGCGATTTGTAGACTTGTTTGATACAATAATTATAGGTTCAGGTGATGGAATAAACAACTTTGATGTGGCCGATCTTGTAAGATTTCATAAGGACAGGGGTGGCATAGCGACCATAGCTGCGTACAAGATGGACAATACAGGAAATATAGTAGGAAATTTTGGAACAATTACTATTGGTGATCACGGAAAAATAGAAGGTTTTGATGAAAAACCAGACAGTCTTGAAGCTGTAAAATCAGATGTAATAAATACAGGTATATACGTTTTCGATGCAAGCATACTTGACTGGCTCGACAAGCATAGTGATGTAACAGATTTTGGAAATCATGTGTTTCCAGAATTGTTAAGGCAAGGTGAGAAAGTTTTTGCGCATACCATGTCTGGATACTGGAATGATATAGGAACGCTGGAAAGTTACAGAAGAACGAACCTTGAACTCATTGATGGTATATATGGTATAGACATCCGTTCCCACATAAAGAGACAACAGGAAGCAAACAGAATATTAGGACAACCAAGTCATTATTTAATTTCACAAGGCTGTGAAATAGAACGGGATACAACAGTTAAAAATTCCGTATTGGGAAACGACGTAACGATAAAACGCGGTGCCATATTGGAAAACAGTGTAGTACTATCAGGCGTAACAATCGGCGAAGGAGTAAATTGTCAGGATTCTATAATAGATAGCGATGTTCAAATTGATAAAGGTGCACAAATTGGTAGATTTGTTGTAATAGGAAAAGGAACTCACGTAAGATCAAATGCAATAATCCATCCCGGCGTCAAGATACGCCCAGGCGAAATAGTTGAAGGCGAAGTAAAGCACGACCTGCTCACAGAAAAATAATTCTACATTCCGAACTGCCTGAATAAAGATCCAAGACCGCCGCGTTTCATCTTGCCCGGCGAGAACTGCTTCATCATCTTCTTTATCTTGTTGTAATTTGCCAGCAGCTCGCGGACTTCGGACTCCTTGACGCCGCTGCCCGCTGCGATGCGGCGAACTCTGGAAGAATTAATCATATCCGGATCCTGCTTTTCTGCCTGAGTCATTGATTGTATTGCATATTTCCATCTCTTCATCTTCTCTTCCTGCTCGCCGATATTGCCCTTCTTAGCGGCTACCTTACCAAGACCGGCCATGTCCAGGATTTGCGACATCGAGCCCATCTTTTGCATCGACTCGATCTGAACGAGAAAATCATCCATGCCGAAGTCGCCCTTCATTATTTTCTTTGCGCTCTTCTCGTCAACAACAGAGCGCGCTTTCTCCAGAAGCGTCTCGAGGTCAGGAAAGCCAAGCAGGCGCGACACGAATTTCTCCGGGTCGTATTGCTGCAAATCTTCAGGAGTTTCGCCCACGGCAATAAATTTCACCTGTGCTCCGGTAAGGTTGCATGCAGTAAGCGCACCACCGCCCTTTGCAGTTGCATCAAGCTTTGTAACAATAACGTCGCTTATACCCAAGGCGTCGTGAAATGCCGTGGCCTGTTGCTTAGCTGCCTGACCAATATCGGATGGAATAACGAGTATCTTCTCGTCCGGTTTCGCTATGTCATTCAGTTCCTTTATTTCATCTATCAAGGAGTTGTCCAAAGCATTTCGTCCAGAAGAGTCAATAATTATGACGTCGCCGTTTATTTTCTTCATTGCATTTTTCAAAACGCGGGGAGAGCTTTTCTCGCCTTTCTCGCCATAGAATGGCACGTCTATTTTCCTTGCAAGCTGCTCGAGCTGCTCATAAGCCGCGGGCCGCACGGTATCGCAGCATATCAGGAACGGCTTGAGGCCTTTTTTCTGATAAAAACGCGCGAGCTTTGAGGCGGTTGAGGTCTTACCTGATCCATAAAGTCCGCAAAGAAGTATTTTTTTGGGCTTCAACTCGACAACTGCCTTCTCCCTGCCCATGATGTCCGTGAGGGCTTCATAAACGACTTTTATTGAATACTCCTTGCGCGTAAGACCTTCAGGCACCTTGTCACCAAGCCTTTTCTTGATCTTTTCAGTCAAATCAAAAACTAACTGAACATCGACATCGGCCGAAAGCAGCGATCGTTGTATATCTCTGGTCAGCTCGTCAATATCCTGACGGTCGACATTGCTGCGAGTAAGTTTATCGATAGCGTCGCGCAGCTTGTTTGAAAGTCCGCCTAACATGATATCACTTTGTAGAAGAAGGTTTTAAAGTATTGGTCTAGGTTGGTATGAAACTGAATCAGGGTAAGAATTTGTCCATGTTTTTGCTTGTTGAGACACAAAATCTATCTGCCGTCTTGCATTTCCCACTAGACGTTCCTGTTCTTGCAATATATTGTTGAGACTTTCGTATGTTATGCCATGCGAGGCAAAAACAGGGTCTTGCGATAGTCTGTAAACGAAATTATTTTTAGCTGTTTCACCCCTTCGTAATTTTTTGATTTCATCTGTAGCATATTTTTTTATTATTTCGTGAACATCCTCTCTTCCAATACCAGCTTTTGTCGCTACACTTATGAACTGTGTGGTTGCCAAGAAAGGTGCGTATCTGTTAATCTCACCTTGTATAGCATCCGGATAAGCCTCCATATTTTTCAATACGGTAAGTGCTGTCTCACATAATCCATCAGAAGCGTAAAATGCACCTGGGATTATTACACGTCGCACAACAGATTCCGAAACATCGCCTTCTTCCCACTGATCGCCAGAAATACGTGACGCGCCATCGGCATACATCTTAAGAAGCTCAGAAAATGCACAAATACGTTCGCAACTGCGGGTATTCATTTTATGCGGCATGGCTGTAGAACCTGTCTGACCCTCGTCAAATCCTTCTGTAACAAGTTCATAACCGGACATTAGACGCATATTTGTTGCAAAATTTTCACATCCTGAAGTAAGTAATGATAACTTGGATATGAGAGAACTGTCCAGCGACCTTGGATAAATTTGGCCAACAGAACCTAATGTTCTTGAGAATCCCAAATATTCAGCTACACGTTTTTCAAGCTCTTCAACTTTCTCAGGTGAGCCAAGCAGGGAAAGCATATCAGACTGGGTGCCTACGGGACCCTTTATTCCTCTTAATGGATATTCTGCCACAAAAGTTTCGAACTCTGGAAGGTGAAGCATTAGCTCTTCTGCAGACATGGATATGCGACGTCCGAGAAGAGTAGGCTGAGCTGGTTGGTGATGTGAACGTGCAGTGAGTAAAATATCTCTGTACATCTCTGCCCTGTCGACCATTCTATAAAGAACTGAAACATATCTTCCAAGCATCAATTCCGAAGCGCGCCTTATTTGCATCTGTTCAACATTATCCGTAAGGTCTCTGGCAGTCATTCCGCGATGCACGTGTTGTTTTGCGCCAGAAGCTTTTACAAAAGCTTGTATTTTTGCTTTCACATCATGTTTTGTTATCCTTTCTATATCTCGTATGAGCTCTAAATCTATGTCGTTTATTGCGGCTTCGTATTTTGTTATATCTTCCCCAGGAATATCGACACCGAACTCTCGCTGAGCTTTCATCACAGCTACCCAAAGTTCCCTCTCGGATTTTGTCTTTCCCTTTTCAGAAAATATTTGTCTTGTTTCTGTTGCATACCTATCGGCCAAGACATCCCGACTAATTGAATAAAATGTATCTTTCGTCGATCTTTCGAGTTCATCTAAATAACGCAAAACATCCTCTGTAGCTTCTGGTCCAGAGAGCAAAAGATTTCGCAAATCGTTAAAATTAGGCTCGTACGGTTGCGTTTCAGGCATTTTATTTCATCTCTGCCGCTTTGAATCTCTGATATTCTGCAAGTACCTTGTCAATCGGGGCTGCGCCAGAAAATATTTCCCTGTCAATAACACGATTAGCAACCGAAATGTATAATGCTTCCATGATTTCTTTCAGGGCTTGTGGAAGCGGTTCTGGTCGCGCTGTCACGAAAGACTTCCAGTCTTTCTTGTTTCTTGCTTTGGCTGAATCAATTTCCGCCTTCCACTCCGGTTGTGAATAAGCGTACCAGTCTCTTGGTATCTGCTTGCTCACGTCAACTCCGTTATAAGTTATCCTGCATTCATCAAGCGTACCAATAGTGTCAACAAACATAAGTGATCCGCTTGGGGCGTAAGCAAATTCAAATTTTCCATCTTCGTTGAATAAACCTGCTCTTTTCATGCCTTCAGATACCACTAAGTTGCCTTTCAATACCGCATCTTTAAGCTCGGCAAACCCAGTGTTGTCCATATCGACAAGGCTTTGAAGCTCTTTCCAGCCCGGGTATCTATCAAACTCCTCATATTTCGTGCTACCATCTATGAATGGTTTGTCGAGCCGCTGACCTTCTACAGGTCGTTCAGAAAGTCCTATTTCCACGAGGGTCAAGCTGCCTTCTTTTAATCTACGAAATACTGAGCTGCCCTTAGGCAGAGAGTTTCTGTAAATAACCTCTATCGGTATCACATAGTTAGTTACAGCTCCTCGTATAGGCGAGTAATCATATACAACCTTTCCATCAACTTCACTTGCCACAGGTTTTATTACTCTAATCAGTGCAATCTTCATGTTTTTTGGAGGTTGTTTCATCGTACCTAGGAGTCCATATCCTTGATCTCTATCAGAGACGCCGTGATAATGTGTTTTTATATCACGTTCTTGTAGTTGTTCAAAAAAATATGCAGATGTTGTACATAGTGCTGCGCCTTTATTTGGTATATGATCAGGCATCTCACCCCAGTCAAAAACAGAATATCTATCAGAATAATTAAAAATTCCTGAGCCCATGGTATTTATTGTCGGCTCTCTTAGAACTGCCAAATCTTTTACGCTTCCCATCTAAATCATCTCCTAAACTTCTCTCAAGTCTTTGAAATTATCATATTTTATTTTGCCCGCTTCAAACTTAGCCTTCAGCCTCTTCTTTATGGCTGGATCACTTCTGCCAATAATTTTTGCCGCGTAAAGCGCAAGATTGGCACCGTCAGCAATGCCCGTGTGAACCAAGAACGGATTATCTTTTAAACTATTAGCATAGTTTTGTAAAACACCATAGCTCCTAAGCGGCATCGAGAATGTTGCTACGGCAAAAGTGCTATGTTCCAAATGATCCAAAGAACTGGGTCCTGAGTATACAATCAGGTCAAGTACCTGTTTCGAATCATTGTGACTAAAGTTGATATCTAATTCACTAAGCATTTTCACAGCGTCACCAAAAACCTTTTCTGAATCGTCATGGCTATCTTTCTGTAGTCTAATAGAATCAAAATTAGTGTTTATTGCGTAATTAGCAAAATCAACTGCTGCCGGTAAGTTATTTATCTCACTCATTGCAACAGGACAACCCGGCGGCATTTCACTTGAAGACAAGATAGATGAAAGTCCTAATGTTCGTGAATCGCCTATTGGTAAAGCAACATGAATCGCGTTTGGACATTCCCTAAAGTATGCATCCATGAGTGCATTTTTCATTCCAGCACCCGCTATAATTGCATCATACGGACGTGCGCGTGCGTGTCGCTTCACAACTTCAGGCACTCTATGGGCTGATGCCACAGAAAGCCAGTATCGTGTATCCGAAGCATGAGGAAAATCCGGCTTAAAATATTTCTCGTGGTCAGACGGAGAACCAAAAGCAATGAGAACTTCTTTTGTCATTCTTACTTTCTTCGCCATCAACCTTTTTATATTTCAATTACAAAAAAACCAAATCACGCTGCAATTACTTCCGCAACGCGATGCTGATGCGCTGCAGGGCCGTTATGTTGGCGAGTACAGCGAGCAATGCGATGACATAAACTAAATATACCGAACTGATCACGGCTGCTGCGATGCCGATGAAAAGCAGTATCATACGCTCGGGACGCTCGAGCAGCCCGCCTCTTATGTCTTTGTTCAGTTTTTCTTTTGCTGCGGCCTTTGCATACGTTATCATTAGCGAGCCGAAGAGATAGAGGGCGGCCCACATGTACGATGACAGGTAGAATATAGGCAGCGCCAGAAACATTATTGCAATTATCACAACGCCTTCCATGTACCTGTCTGAAATCGTGTCGAGGTACGCTCCGCGCTTCGAGGCTTCCTTGCGGAAGCGCGCAACAGCTCCATCGACCGAGTCAAGGAAAGCGGAGATCGCGAAAGCTGCCGCGGCACAAACAAAATTTCCTGTAAGAAGAAAATATGCGGTAATGAAAGCGAATAGCAAAGCAAGGGCGGTATAAACGTTCGCGCTCAGACCTAAGCCGCCGAATAACTTGCCAATAGTTGCGGAATATCCAGATAGTTTTTCCTTGTTCTTGTAAAGTGTCATTTCGAATCACCCAAACAATTAAACAAGTGTAATTTAGGTTACAACTTGTTTATGTATAGCCTACGGGTGTATAATAATTTTATCATTAACCCGTAGAGCTATATATCAACGACAACCCTCGCATACCATTCCCGTCCGCGCTGCTCTACCACGAACATGTGCATTGTGATTGCTTTCAGGTCGTTGCGGAGGTCATGACGTTTGCGGTCTATCTTATCGCCCATTGCCACGCACGACAGCGTCCACTCCTTTGCCTGCTTGACCTTTACCGAATATTTGTTGAAAAGCAAACCTTTTGTGTCCTTGAGATAAATAAGCTCGCTTAAAAAATCGTACATAAGATTTTCTACGGTATTGGCCGAGAGTTTTAGTGTCTTCTTTAATGCGGGTTTGACGGTCTTCGGGTCTACCATTATGTCGCTTGCCGCCATGCCAGCCTCTTCGAAGAGCCTGTCAAGAGTCGGCGCAGTGGCCTCGAACGCTATGTCCGCTATTGCGATCTCTTCGATAAATTTGAATGGCATAATTAACGAAATAAGTTAGGATTGTAGACTTAAAAAGTCTAGTTTTCTATACTTTACTATGTTCGAAAACATACCAGCAGAATACAGAAGTGGGCCTGATGCTGCGCCGCTTTCTATGCTGGTTGAACAACTTGACGTTCTGAGGATGTACGCCGAAGGAAGAAAAGGCGTTGTCGTACACCCGTCTCTAGTGGTAGACAATACGAAGAACATGTCCACTATGAAGACGGCCCGACGCGCGAGCATGTTACGATGGCTTCGGGGGCTGCCGAGTTTTTCTTTAAGGGCATAAGAAAATCGCCATACAAGCTTGAGCTGGCAAAGAAATATGTTGCATTAATGAAAAGAATCGATGAAATGCATGCATAGTCAGATCTTGTTCCAGCCTTTCTTCTTGAACTTCCTGTGAACGCCTTTCTTGTAGCCCTTGTATCTCTGCTTCTTGCGCTCGAAATTTTCAACGTCTGTCATGATCCTCATCTTTGTAAATCTCTATTTTTTCAGTATAAAAAGTTCCACGAACCCTTACATCACAACGCCCACTATATTGGCGCCCTATTCTAGCGTTGTCTAGTTCAAAATCCGTAAAGCTGTCCCCACGTTCTCTCAAAAACATTGCAGCAAGTTGTTCCTCCAGATCTCTCGCATCGTATGAATCACTCGCAATTCTATATCTCACGCCCGTGACAAGAGCGTCAAAACCCTCAGAATCAGTAGTTGTCCTGCTGATAATTTCTGTGCTGATTAATCTCGCCATCGGGTCATCCGGGCTGTAAAAATGGTGCACACCACTTCTCTGCCTAAGTTCACGATGCCCGGATGGTCCAGTTCTATTTTGTCTTACTTGAAATTCCAATACCGCCACTATACCACCTAAAGATCGCTGCAGTCGCGCTTGTATCCACATGCACCACAGATATAGTTAAACAAGTAAAGATTCTGGATATGATTTTTACTTGTTTACATACAAGGAGAACCTTTGGTTCTCCTGTACAGGTGAAGCGAAGCTTCACCTTGTATAGCTCACAGGTGTATAATATCCCGATTATTAACCTGTAGAGCTATAACTGCGTCTTTGTAGTGTTTTTCTACTTGTTCCCAATTAACTACGTTCCACCAGTTCTTTATGTACTCCGCTCTTTGCGATTTATATAAAATATAGTACGCATGCTCCCACACGTCGATGCCGAGCACAGGAATGCGATGTTGGGTTATTGGGTTGTCCTGATTAGGTGTGGTGATTATCTCGAGCTTGCCCTGATTGATGGCGAGCCAAGCCCAGCCCGAGCCGAAATGACCTGCAGCAGCCGCTGAAAACTGCTCCTTGAACTTGTCGAACGAGCCGAACGTTGAGCTGATAGCGCGTGCTATTTCGCCTTCGGGGTTCTGCTTTTCCGGCGTCATGATGGGCCAGAAGAATGAATGGTTAAGATGCCCGCCGCCATGGTTGCGCACTGCCGTTCTTATTGTATCGGGCACGGCTGCGAGGTTTGTGAGCAGCTCTTCCAGCTTCCTGCTTTGCAGCTCCGCGTGGCCTTCAAGCGCGGCATTCAGCTTGTCAATATAAGCCTGATGGTGTTTGGTGTGATGAATGGTCATCGTCTGAGCGTCGATGTAAGGCTCGAGCGCGTTATATTCGTAAGGAAGTTTCGGAAGTTCGTGTTTCATTTTTTCACTCTCTCAATATAATACAGCAAATTTATTAAATTAATTGATTATAATTCGACTGAAACTACTGGCAGTGGATATGGATGCCCTTTTTCGTACAGGTGCCTGCACAGTTCTCCATGTGCGTGAGAAAGCCTTTCAACCTCAAGTACTGTATGCTGGCTCAAACTATGGTCTGGCCTCCTAGAAACTTTATCGAGTACGTATGCGGCCAAGTCACGGACGCCTTCGAGAACCTCAATCTGGTGCATCTCTATAAACATTTTCATCCCATCTTCTACGGTTCTCAACCCATCTACTGTATAGATTCTCCGTAATTCTTTATATGCAAGACCAAGTTGTTTTCTGTCAGTCATATTAATCACTCTAATTTTTCAATAGCTTTCAAAATATCATCGGCTTCAAGCCTCTCTTCAGGCTTGGGCATCACATGCTTCCAGCGCACGACGCCGTTTTCGTCTATGAGCAGATAGGCGCGTTCCGAGAAACCTTCCTGTCTTAGAAGTCCGTACATTCTCGAAACGTCTTTTTTTAGATCACTTAGAAGCGGGAAATCTATGCCCAAATGCGCGGCAAATGCCTTGTGACTCCACATAGAATCCACGGATATGCACAGAACATTAATGCCCTGGTTTTTCAGCTCGCTTAGGTCGTCCTTGAAGCACGTCATTTCCGGCCCGCAAACAGGGCTCCAGTCAGCCACATAGAAAGCTAGAAGCACTTTTTTGCCGTGGAAGTCGCGGAGCCGCACATCCTTGTCGTGCTGGTCCTTCATTATGAAGTCCGGTGCATTTTCACCAACATTGACCATGCAACTAAATGATAACTTATCTTTTTAAGCGTTCTACCCCTTCTAGAGTCATGGACTGGAAAAAATTCAACAGAGGTGTATTCCTCGTAAACGTGCTTGGCATAGTCTACGACAGGAAATCGAAGAGGATAATAATTGGCCGCGGCGAAAAAGACCCGTACATGAAGACGCTGTCGTGGAGATATCCGGGCGGGCGGCCTGCCTACAAGAAAGACTTAGGGGCTTACCTCAAGCTGGAGGTCAGGAAGAAGACAAACCTGAATGTAAAAGTAGTGAAAGTCATTCATGCGCGTACGTACAAGCAAAAAAGGCAATTCCTTTCCATATACTATTACTGCGAATCCTCAGGAAAAGCAAAAGCCGGCGAGAGTTTCAAGGAAATAAAATGGATAAAGCCAACGGACATACAGAAGTACTTCTCAAAATCGGTCTCGAAAACACCAAAAGAAGTCTACAATTTTCTCAAGAGTCTGAAGTAGTCAAAGCTTCTTAAGTCTTATTACGAAGCATAGTTCGTGAAAATACTCAGATCGGCATTGCTGTGTGCTTCTTTGGCTTTATTGACTCCATCGGAGATTAGCTCCCAGACATCTCAAAATGCTACTCTTGGGATACCGTTGCGTTATTCTGAATTTAGGGACGACTTTGACAAATTCTCAATATGGCAAAGGGGTGGTAATGGAGGAAAAGCAGAGCCTGTATATGAGGGTGTGGGAAACAGCCGTGCTCTTTTGATTAAAGCAGATGATGGCACGGATAAAACCAATGAAATTTATCGTCTTCTTAATCCGGTAGATAAATGGCAGATTTCTTTTGACGCCAAAGATTTAACCGAAAATAGAGAAGGTGCCTGGGGTGTTGGAGCGAGCGAAGTTCTTGAAAAAGTAACAAGAAACTTCAAACGCGCATACTTTGCTGGTGCAGGAGGCTATGACGGTCTAGCAGGTGTCTACTCTGAAAGTGATGATGGTATTACACCCGTGATGAGTGATGTAAAAAAGGGAAAAAATTTCCACTCATATTCTATAAAATGCGATGGATCTAGAATCTATTTTGATGTTGACGGCCACCCACAGGGATCTGTTAAAGGTGCATTCAAACCGGGAAAAATCTATGCATTCTTGAATAACGGTGGTCACATTGTCATCGATAATTTTGAATTCAAACGACAATAAAAACTAATTAGCAAAATTAACGCTTTCGCTTCTTTTTCAAAAATACCGTCTGGTACAGGTACGCGGCTACGAGCGCGCCGAGAATAGGACCTACCCAATAAACAAGGTGATTAGCCCACATGCCGCTTGCAAGCGCAGGGCCGAATGTTCTTGCAGGATTCATCGATGAGCCGGTAATTGAAAGTCCTATGATATGATCGAAAATAAGCACGAAACCTATGGCAAGAGCTGCGTGATGGCTGTTGCTCCTCTTATCAACGACTGTGGCGAATATTACGAATACAAGGAAGAACGTCAATATAATTTCTACAAGCAAACCAGTGCCGACAGAAACGCCCGGGGCAAGATTGTTAACGGCAGGGGCGACGTTGCCGTAAATGCCTGTCAATATCACTGCCGCGACCGAAGCCCCAATCAGTTGTGAAATAACATACTTCGCAGCCTCAATGCCCTTCATTCGTTTGGTGGCCCACATCGCTATGCTGACGGCCGGGTTGATATGAGCGCCTGATATATGTGCAATGGCGTAGATCATGACTGCCAAAACAAGACCATGAGCGAATGCAATAGCAAGCGTTCCGGTTCCGGCGAGAACTGCGGCCGCGCCGACAAACACCAGCGCGAATGTCGCTATAGCCTCTGCAAGATATTTGGACATTAATCTTATCTGAAAAGAAAAGTTTAAAAGCGTTGTAATGCTCTGGCGCTACGCTTTTCAGAATGTACGTGATACAATTATTCTCCTTCTTCTATGTACCCCACGAACGAGAGGAAGCGACCTGTCCGAGAGCGAGCAGTCGGCGTGCAAATTCACGCCGAAGCACCTGTGATCGCCATGATGCCAGTAGGTGCCGCGAAGGCCAACTCTTTCTGGCTCACTTTGACCAGGTATATAAACATGATGGCTGTGCGGTATTAGTCCACTATTGTCTGTTGCGTTATGGTCAAGAGTGACCTGCGGATAACCAAGAGCATTTCTAACATCAACTATCTGGCTGCCCTGCTCATATATATCTCTTCCTCTTAGTTTTTCCAGCTTTTTCAATCCTTTTGCACGTATCATTTTTTCCCATTGTATTCTGGAAAGTCTCGGGACCATGCCGGAAGGGGCTATAGTAGTTGCTCCAACAATAACGTCGCCAGTAGACAGCCTGTACATAATTTCTCTCGTAACCAGTATTTGTCCGATGCCTTCTTGTTCCCTGCCATATGGTCTGTTGAGATCTGCCAAATAACCCGGTGCGTAGGGCATGTTCTTCCTTTCGAAGTTCCTGTCAAAAATGCTGTGATGACGGGCAACCTGATCTCTTATGGCCTCGTCCTGCAATAAAGTCGGGCATTCAAAATCAGTATTATTTGCCTCGTTGTACTCGCGCAAAAATTCGGGAACTTCCGCGTGTTTCAACCCGCTGAAAACATTGCCGGTTTCATCCAGCGGGTAGTCGGCCGCTACCTCAAACGTATATGCCTTAGGAACCGCAAATTCCGAGCCGTTGCAAAGCCTCTGGTAAGTTCTTGGAACACGTATTTTCAGCCATTTGGAAGGAACAACCAAACTCTTTTCAGCTTGCATAAAATCAATGTTACTCTATAACAAAAACCTATAAAAACCCCTCTCCAGAAGGCACAAGGAAAATTTTACAAGTTTACACTTTCCTTAGCGTATAGAGCTTGCCAACGACATATCCGAAGACAAACCCGCCTATGTGCGCCCAGAATGCTATCCCGCTGCCAGAGCTGCCTGCAAAGCTCACGGCGCCGAAGATCAGCTGCATCACGAACCACAATATCAGCATCACGTACGCCGGCACCGCTGTCGAACCGTAGCCGGATGCGACGTGAACGCGCACTTTCGGGAATATTGCCAGATACGCGCCCAGAACGCCGCTGATGGCACCTGAAGCGCCTATCGTCGGTATGAGAGAATCCATATTTGTGGCAAAATGAGTCAGCGTGGCTGCTACGCCCGACAGCAGATAAAATATGATATATTTTACCTTCCCAAACCTGTCCTCCACGTTGTCGCCGAATATGAACAGGAACCACATGTTGCCGAATAGATGATCTATACCGCCATGCAGGAACATGCTCGTAAAAATCGTCAACACGGCAAACTCGGCGGGCTTGAAGCCGAACGTGTTGATTATATTGCTGTAATCAAACAAGCTCCAGATAAATATAATGACGTTGAGTGCTATCAGCGCATACGTTACGGTCGGTCTTGACTTTGTAACATTATCGTCCTTGTACGGCAGAAATTGTCCTTTCATACCAAAAATAGAGGTCAGTATGTTTTAATTCTTGACTTGCTTGAAGCCGCCGAGATAATTTATCGTAAACAGAAGCAGGCCTATGCTTGCGAGCGTTATCCATACGCTAAACTCGCCTATGAACGTGATCACGCTGAACGGCAAGAAGAGCGCACCGAGCGAAGCGCAAGCCGGGCATTGCGCGACGAGCAGACTGATAACAGTCGCCGCGGATGTGGAGCCAGCCGATCCCTTGATGTTACAAGTCTTTGGCTGACGCCAGTTGTATATCTGGAATGACATTGCAATACCGAAAAGCGCAGAGAATATAACAAACAAAGTCAGGTTCACGGGAGAAATATTTGCAAACCATATATCTACATTGTGAATAACGCCAAGGACCTGCGTATAGACATATATCAATGCGAAAACTATGGTAGAGAACAAAGCCAATGCGAAGTGCACGGGCAATTTCATAACGCTTAGAATTTTTAGCATTTTACAACGCCCTTAAAATACACGAGTAATAAAAATTAATTACAAACTATACAAGTTCTGCGTCTATTGCTGCCTTGAAAGCCGAATAAGGCTGGGCACCGACAATTTTCACGTAGCCGTCCTGCTGGTTGCCGACAAATACTGTAGGCGTTCCCGACACGCCAGCAGCCAGGCCATCCTGCGTATCCTTGTCTATTTCAGCAAGGTACTTCTGGCTGTCGTAGCAGCTGTTGAATTGTCCTGCGTTCAGTCCAAGGTCAACTGCCCATTGCTTGTACCGTGCATCGCCCATCAGGTCCTGATTCTCGAATATTTTGTTGTGATACTCCCAGAACTTGCCCTGTTCATTGGCGCAGTCGGCGGCCAGAGCGCCAGGAACTGCCTGCGGGTGTATGCTGTCAAGAGGGAAGTCCCTGTAGACCAATTTTGCCTTGCCTGTGTTGACATATTCTGCTATCATCTGCTTTTCGCTCTGTGTGTAAAATCTTTCACAGAACGGGCACTGGAAGTCAGAGAACTCTATAATTGTAATTGGCGCGTTTGGATTGCCAAGAACCGGATCGTCGTCCGCAGAAACCTGCACACGGCCGCCGTCGGTTGGCGCCGTAGGCTGTGAAGGCTGATTGTTGCCAGCTACCGCACCCGTCTGTTGCACAGTTGTGCCACTTCCTGAACCGCCTATCATGAAACCCGCGGAGAATGAAACTGCGACAAGCAAAACAACAACACTCAAAAGAATCTTGTTGTACGTCGATTTTTTCAATGTCACGTGTTCGTCAGCCATATAATCACTCTATCTTAATTTCCTTCCAACGCTTTAGATTTGCTTTACAAATAATGTAACACTTTCTACATTATTTGCATCAACACATATAAATACTTTGTTTTTTCTTCTGGTTTGTTATCTTGCATTTATTTAAGCCTATTTTCTCGGGATTTTGATAAAACATCGAGGAATATTTCCCTGTCAGATTCGGTTACAGGAAGATCGTAAATGAATCTTCCCACTCTGCCTGCTACAATTCCATATTTTCTGTCAGGAATTCCGTCGCCGTTATTGTCAATCAGCATCCTGTTGCATGCATCAAGCCCGATCGGTGCTATTTCAGTCCGGCTGCCTCTCCTCAAGGAGTATCCGTCAAATCTTTCAGTTCCCATACTTGTAACGGCCAACGGTCCTATCAACAGCCCTGCGTACAATAATGTTCCTGCTATAGCTTTTTTGTACCCCATAACTGAACTATTTTATATTATATAGAAGGTATTTATACAATAGGACGCCAGAATAAGAGCAGGTGATAAAATGGGATTAGTAGTGGCTTCAGCCGCAAAGGAATTAATAAAGAAAGCTGAAATGAACTGCGGCGGCGATTTTGTTGATGCCCTGGACAAGAAGGTAGAAGCATTGATAAACGACGCTGTTGCAAGGTCAAAGAGCAACGACAGAAAAACAGTCCGCTCGGGCGACCTATAATATATTTTTCTAAAAAGAGTTGCTTTTGTAATTTTTATTCGTTTTCGTTTTGACGTTTATTTTATCTTAATTTTTAAAATAAAAGAAAAATAAAAAATTTATCATTTATCTTTAGCCCTTGTTTGACAATTTCTTGCCCTTTACGAATGCCCAAAGTTTCTTTGTCATTTCGCTTGGTGCAATAGGCTTGCTTCCGAATATGTCTTCCGCAGTTTCCTTTCTGCCCTTGAAGTTTATCGCGTAGCCGCCGAATGCTGCTTTTTTTGCTGCCATATTATTTTTCCTCCTCTAAACCATAGAGACAAAAGCCTGGCCGAGAAGCGCCCCAAAAACGGAGAAAACAGCGACGACGACCACAATAACTATTGTGTCTCCCCTTTCCATGCATAAACTATCGGAAATCCGCTTATATATCTTATAAAACACGAAAGATTTACTTAGAAGTAGTTACCATTATATGCCATATTGTTACAAGCCTATGATACGTTATGTAAGAAAATTAAAAACTTATACAATGTAGGTTAAGTCTATTCAGTCCAATTAGAAAACCGAATTAATAGCTTATTATATTTTGTCGTCTTTTTTGTTGAGAAAATATATTTTATCATCTTCAGATGAATATACATAAATTTTGTATGATGTAAGAATTTTCATTACTTCCGATATTATCTTACTACACTCAATATTGGCCGACCCTTTGCTTGAAATAATAAATGTCTTTGGCGACGAAGCAAAAACTTTAGTTGTTATTTCTCTGACTCTTGTATCTACGTTATCTCCAGCTCTTACAAAAACATTTCTAGTTTCTATATTTCTGAATAGGTCTTCTATTTCGTGTTTTAGTCTTTCAGGCGTTGGACTCTTATCAAGAATATTTCCAACATACTTATTGAAAACACCATTTTGTACTATTTGTGCCATGTGCAATCCTTTTGTATCGTATTTTTCTATTATTTTCCTTTTTAAGTCTTCTATTTCCAATTGCATTTTTTGTTCATCAAGTCTCCTCAGAGTCATACCCATCTGAAATATGATACGAAGTTCCTTATCTTTAATATTTTGCTTAAAAAGTAGCCATTCAGATTTTGTACGTTGCTCCTTTGCAATATTGATTATTTCCACGTCTTTTATGAAAGCGACGTCCTTATTTTTAAACTTTGTAGCAAGTTCACGTACTTTATCTTCAGTCCAGTCCATAAAGCCCGCGACTGTGCTCCTTATAGGATCATAGGACATCCCCAAATTCCTCCAAAAAGGAAGAAATACTAAGGGGGTTATTATCCAGAATTATAGTACTTCCTGGAAATATAATCATGTTGTCTATCTTTATTGGTGTATTCGTATATCTATCAAGAAGCTTTTCCTGGTTTTTATCTAGAACAAATATCCCGTCGGAGCTATAACCGAGCTCTTCTAGCAAGAATGTCTTTAATTCTCGGGGCATATCCTTAATTGATATAAGTTCTGTCATATTTCTCTCCTTCTAGAGAAATAGCTTGGGAAAAGTATTAATGTGTTAATCCAAGCATCTTTCATATGTATATATGACATACCCCGTTTTTATACTTTATTCTGACGCAGACAAGTAGTAAGTAGAACTATACCTTTGCTGCAGCAGGCGTCGAGTCGCCCCTGTTAATATTGACCGACGGGGGCGTCACCAGCAGCCATTCGTCGCCAACTCCAGCCAGGTCGCCCTGGAATACGGCTGCAGACGTTTTAATCTTCGATATGCAGTGCTTGAGTTCATCGACGTTCTGCTCTCTCAGTTCCTTTATGCGCGCTATTACAACGCTGCCCGTGCGAACCTTTTTTATTATTCTGTCGGCGTCCGCAAGGCCTTCAATTTTTTCTATAACAATATTAGTTTTTGCAACCGTGTCGGTCTCCGGAGGCAGTTCAGTGAATTCTTCTATATTCTCCTCAACCTCTGGCTGCCTTTTCTTGAAAAATCTGTTGAACATCGACATGCCATCACTTTAGGTAAAATAAGCAATTTATCTACTTAAAGCTTTCAAAATTTTTCTTTTTCGTGAGATTTGTAGTTTAAAAAATTTTATAATGTAATCGTAATCCATGCGTAATTGTAAAGTAATTAATTCCTTTTTTGCCTACAAAAGAAAGATATTATATAATTGAGGTTACATAAATGGCGTATGGCTGTAAATTATAATCCAACAAAAACCGCGCCGAACAAGTGCATAATGTGTGACGGCACGCTGGAAAAGTCAAACATGGGCATGATTTGCAACGCATGCAGGGACAAGATGAGGAAGTAGACCACGCGCTTTAATTACTTTAAATTCTTTTTCTAAAACATAAGTCCATGAGTGACTATATCGAACGAAAATTCGAATTTAGCGGGTCTGTTTCATTGAATGACCTGTATGCAATGCTAACTGGCGTCGCGAATTCTACAGGATCCAATTGGGAAGCGACAGCCACGCTGGGCAGACTATACAGATTTGTGAACCGAAGACTTGATGTTACAGGCTCCAATGTGAGGGGTAGAATAAACAGGAGCGACCTGGAACTTGAATTCGCTTGTGAAGCCGATTACCTGGAAGATAGTACTGCACAGGATTATTTTGGTGGTATAAAATTCGTCAGACCATTCGCATGGAAAGGTGATTTGGATACAAATTCAGACAAAAACAGACTAAGGGCATATTTGGACGAGGTTACATCTGCTCTATATTTGCATTTGCACGGAACCCCGAAAATTGTAGAAATAGACGAATGAAAAGAGGCATAATATGACGTCTGATTTTGAAGTGAGACTGGCAACGGAACGAGAGGTACATGCCGTGCAAGAACTTGACAGCGCGTCGCGGGAGGACGGTTTCCAGCACTACAACAAACTCTTTCGTATTTATCCTGAGGGAACGCTGGTCGCGATTGACAAAGATACCGTAGCGGGCTACATAGGGACGGAAAGGCTGAACAGCAAGGACTTGGAAGTCGGCACTTCGTCCAATTTTAAAAGAAGCATGCCTCCGTGGGACCACGATCCAGCGACATATCACAGGCCCGACGGGAATGTTTTGTATATACTTGGACATGCGGTTCTGCCGGACTACAGGGAATTCGGCGTGAGCCATAAGCTGATAACTGATTTTTTGTCAAGAGCCAAAAGAGATGAAAGCATCGACCAGGTGGCTGTTATTTACAATTCAAGGCATCCGGCGTTGAGAGATCCGCTGAAATTCTGGGGCGGATATGGATTTGCACCGTTGCTGGATACTTACGATCCAAAATGGAAGCATGCCGCGGACAAGCCGGTAGACGGCGGAATAATCTGGGCAAGAAATGTCTAGAAAAAGTTCAACAGTTGAACTTTTCTTTGCCAGTGAAAAGACGCTTCGCGTCGTTCGGAGGCAGAAAATCTCAATCAAAAGAAACATGTGAAGAACCACTGGTCAATATGTTTGGAAAGCAGAGCTTTCCAACATGCCAAAGAATCTTTGATTCTTTGAGCAGACCAGTGGCATCTTGAAGTTTATGAGCCACATTATTACAGTGGTTCTTATGCTCAAACAGCGAAGCTGTTTGGCATGTCAAAGAACTTTGTTCTTTGCACACACGCCACAAACCATGCCAAGAAAGATGGTATTGTTACGTATTAAAAAAAGTTAAGTAAAAGCTTCGATTTTGTCCTGCCGATTCCAAACTTCTTCTGCATGTATTCCGCCCTCTTCTTCATCGCGTCTTCCGTCTTTCCGACTATCAACAGGAAAGCAGCGTCGTTTTTCAGGTCTTCCAGGTACTTCTCAAAATCGTTCCTGCTGTGCATCATCGTGAAATGGATCATGCCTTTCAGCTGGGATGCCGAAGCGAAGCCCTGACTCTTCCACCTGCTGAAAAGGAACAGCGGGTTCTTGGATTTTTCGTCCGTCAGGTACGCGCGCTCGTCCTCGTCACCGTTCGATTCGGCATCTAGTATATTTCCTTCCAGCCCTTCCATTATATTTTTTGCGCGCCGGTCAGCAAGTATGGAAACTAAGAGAGTGTGTGGATCAATTTCAAACATTTCTTGTTTTTCCTCCATGTCTAGCTGCACGATTCTTATGTCAAGCCCTGCAAGCCTCGAAAGCAACAGAAAAGTTTTCTGGCTCAGGTAAAGCTCGTCGTAAAGCACGTAAGCAAGATTCCACTTTCCGCCTTTCATCAGTATAAGGTCGGGAAATCCGGGGCCGCCGGTATACGAGCAGAATCGGCAAAGCATGAGAAGCAGCCGTATATCGGGCTCCGGCACTACGCCAAGTATGTCGCTGCAGTATTCCTTTTTTGCCTCGGTCATTATTGACTTTCCAATCTTCACCTTGGTGTATTCGTCGCAAAAAAGCTTGTCACCTTCGTAAAAATAAAGTGAAAAATTGTCCTCAAAGTCGCTTCCTTCATAAACGGCGAAGCCGAGAGACTCGAAAGATTTCCTGGCCAGGCGTATAGCAGAAAATGCGGAGAAATTATCAACCTGCCTGATGTCGACAGAAGGCACTATTGTTTTCACCGGAAAGCCGAGCTTTTCAAACAGCTTGATTTCCATACAACTTTCATTGCAGGATAATTCTTATAAGCATCATGCAGCAGTCGTTGGCTTTTCAGAACAACAAAATATGCTTCGCCTACCATTATGCCCTGTTCAGTTTTTCTTCATCCTTATCTTGTACCTTAACGTCTTCACGCTGTTCTCCAGATCATGTCTTACCTTCTCCGGATAGCGGAACGTGAAAAACAGTGTGTTCTTGACGCCGTGCGCGGGCTCGACAGCCATCGACTGCATGAAAACGTACCTTATCGGCACTATCTCGCTGTACTTGATGTCAATTTCCCTGATTTTTGGCAGTATGCAAAGCGTGCCGAGGCGCAGTATAAATGATACAAGGAAAACTATCTGCAGCCCATAGAACCATAAAAATGTCGACGACTGCAACAATTCAGCAAGGAACCCGCCTGTCAGCGCGCCAAGCACAACGCCCATGCCCGCGAAGAAATTATGATTTGCAACATACTGCGGCCGCTTGTTCGCAGGCGTTACGTCAAGCAAATAGTTGAATACCACAAGATCCATGCCGGCCCATACAAATCCATCCAAGACTTTAAGGATTATTATCTCGTATGGATTTGATACAAAGAGCCACATAAATGGCGTGAAGCAGGCAAAAAAGCCGGTGACTATCAGTATCTTTCTGGATCCGAACCTGTCGCTGATGCGCCCCCAGTACTTGAAAGAGAATATGCGCACGGCAGCCGCGAATGTCGTGATTATGGCAAACCACAGGTATCCAATGTTCATGTCCTTGAGCATGTAGACAGTATAAAACGGCGCCGCTATCTCCACGGCAAAATTCATGAAAAACAGGTAAACAGTAAATATTACCAGCGCCTTGTTGACGCTAAGAGATGTCGACCAGTGCTTTGGGTTAAAATTGAACTCGTGCCTGTAGTGAAATACGCGCTTGAATGTCGGCTCGTACATGCGCATGAAAAAGAATATTGAAACTATGCTGAACAATATTGCGCCAATGAATATGACAGAAAAACCGTAGTAAGTGACCAAAAGTCCTGACACGATCGTCGTCGCCAGCCCAGCCAGGCCTGTTATCATGTTCCTCATTCCAAAATAGCGTCCGCGTGTCTTCAGCGGCACGAGGTCGCCCATGAGGCTCGACCACGCAGGCGCGCGCAAACCAGAGAAAAAAGCGACAAAAAACATCAAAGCTATAAGCAGCGTCACGGGGTTGTTGATAGGCAGAAAAGGCAAAAGAATTATTGGAATCCACAGCAGTATCTTGCTTGTCGTCTGCGACAGGAGCCATATGCTCTTGCGGGAATAATACCCCGTGAGCTTTGCGCCCGGCACCTGTGCGACGGTGTGGGCAAGGTCCTGGACTGCAGAAAGCACGCCGATTTCCGCGTTAGTCGCCTTCAGCGCGAGCGCGAGTGGCGTAATGAACGTGCTTGTTATGCTCCCGGACGCGGCGTTGAAACAGCCTTCGGTTGTGGACGCGCGCAGGCTCCGCTTGACCTTGTCGTCGTTTGTTTCCTTCTTGACAAATTTTTTCTTGACAGTCATAACGGAACCAGACTTAGCTGGCACAACAGCACTGCTCTTAGCAACCTTTCCTGTAATTTTCTTTTCCTGAACCATAAACGCTATTACAATGTCGTCGGCTAATAAAGATTTTTCTTTTTATGCATTGAATTCATATTATTTTCATGTCGTTAATTTTTGTGTACGTAACTAACCCGTCCAAGGATGAGGCAAGAAAAATAGCTGGCGTGCTGATAAAAAAGAAGCTCATCGCATGCACAAACATATTTCCGATCGAAAGCGTATACCCGTGGAAGGGAAAAATTGCCAATGAAAAAGAATTTGTTCTGATTGGAAAGACATATAATAGGAATTACAAGAACATAGTCAAGGAAGTCGAAAAGGTGCATCCATATGAGGTCCCGTGCATAGCCAAGTTACCAGTCACATTCAATGACAAGTACGAAAAATGGCTGAAAGGCGAGTTGCGCTGACCCGTCCATTTCGGCAATTATAAATAATTTGCCGTTCCGTAGTTATGACATTGTTGAAGGTAATAAAATGAAAAAAATTATTTTTGTTCTTGCTGTTCTTGCTTTATTCTCGTCAATAGCGCTGGCTGATTCGGCCGATACTGTAATACTCGTTTCAGACACGACAAACGTCGACATGCTCATAGCGAAGGCGGCCGGGGAAAAAGAAGGCGTGCCCGTGCTTGTGCTGGAAGGCGGCATGCTTACTGCGGACGTAAAGGCGGAGCTGACGAGCCTAGGCGTGAAAACTATCATACTAGTCGGCGGGCCCGTCGTGATAAAGCCCGAGGTGCAGACGGAGTTGGAAGCGTCGGGCTACAATGTAGTAAGGCTTTGGGGCGCTGAGAGGACAGGAACAGCGCTGGAAGTCGCAAGCTACTTCTGGAAGGGCGGGTCGAGGTGCATTGTACTTGCAGACGATACAAAGAACAGTGATGATGATACAGAGACGCAGATAGAGGCAACCGCTGATGCAACTGTCAATGGCTGCCCTTTTGTGCCGGTTCCAAAAGGCATGATGCCGACGGAAGTCCTTGAAGCTATTCACGAACTGAACGTGCAGGAGGCAAGATTCGTGGGCCGCATCGCATCTGGCGAGTTTCGCAGCAAGTTAGCAAAATTGCGGATGGTAGAAATAATAGGCGACAAAGACGAGGTTGAGGACAACATCGATAACGAAACCCGTCACAGGGCGGCGAACGAAAGCCAGAAAATTAAGCTTGTCATAATTGCGGCGCCTAACTGGAAAGACACGCTAGGATTCGCCGGTCATGCTGGCAGACATACCATAGTGAGGATTGTATCGAACACGAGCACGGTCCCGAAAATTATCCAGATCATCAACAGCAGCAATATAACAGAGGTGTTTGTCGTCGGCAATCCAACACTTGCCGGAGAAATAGCGGCCCAGCTGGAAGCGGCCGGCATAGAAGTGAAACAAATATCGGGCAATGCATCCGAAGTGGCAAGAAGGGCGTTGAAGGAAACCATAAAGAAATGGGAGGAAAGGAGACGCCACGCCGCAGGCGACGAGGCACTGATAAGGCAGCAGGTAAAGGATTATCTGCTGGCGTTGCTCAACAGGACTGAAACAAAGCTTAACCTGCTTGAGATTGAACTTGCAGGCTTGAACACATCCGGCATCAACCAGAGCCGTATCGCGGAAATACAGGTGAAGATAGACAACGCACAGAGCCAGATAAGCGCGATAAGAGAATACATACTTAACGGCAACTTCGACACAGCACGTACGAGGATCGCTAAAATACTTGATAGCGTAAATTTCCTTAGATGGCTCCATCATGTCGAGCTCAGGATAGACCAGGCAAAGGAAATAGAAAGGGAAGAGGACGACAATGATGATACTGAAAACGGGTCAGATTTCTCCGAACTTGAAAGAAGGCTTGCAAACCTGAAGAACAGATGTAATGCAGATTCCATTGAGAGCCTTATCGAAAAGGCAAAAACGGTGAGGGCGGAGTTGCAGCAGGCAAAGGCCGAGGGCGACCACATCAAGGCTGCAAGGCTTCTGGTTGAAATGAGAGGCATCGTAGAGCAGTCAAAACACCTCAGCGACGTGTGCGAGCGCATGAGCAAGATTTCCACGAAACTAGAGAACGTTGTTGCAAAGCGCGTGGCAATTATAAGAACAGGAACGAGCACGGCGTCCAATACAGAGGCGCGGATGACGGCTACTATTGAAATAACGTCAACTGAATTCAAGCCGAACGCAGTAACAATAAAAAAGGGCGGCAATGTGACGTGGGTAAATAAGGACAACAATGCGCACTGGCCGGCATCAGCGAGACATCCAACGCATACGGTTTATCCGGGATCGGGTATAGAAAAGTGCGGTTCAGGGGAGAAAATATTCGACGCATGTGACGGGCTGTCGAAGGACGAAACATTTGTGTTTCAGTTCAATGAAATAGGAAAATGGAACTATCACGACCATCTTGACTCAAGCTTGTTCGGGTCCGTGACTGTCGTTGAATGATCAAAAGTGCGGCAGGTAGGGTAACATCTTTCTTTCTCTTGGCGTTTCCTTGATAAATTTTACAACTTCGTCCCTGTAGCCATTTGCAATTGCCGCTTGATTAAGTTTATTTTCCCAGAACCCTCTTCGTCGTCTTGAAGTGCTTCTTCGCGGTGAAATTCAGCACGCTCTCGTCGTATTTTTTTACGAGCTCTCTGGCGGCTTCCTCTACATGCGTCGCGCCCTTTGGAAGGCTGTAGCCGACCTCCATCGAAAGCTGCTTCAGCGTCCTCAAAAACTCAGTGCGTGCTATTATCGACGCGGCCGCCACGGCGACGTCACTTTCTCCCCTTATATTTTGTATCAATTTCACTTTTTGCTTGATTTTTCCGCGCTTCTCTTTTTCTGCGAGGGCGTCGTTCATATATTTCTCGTCAGCAAATTTGTCAACTATTATGTAGTCTACATTGTTTTTCTGCAGCAAATTCTCGATGACCTGCGCGTGTCCCCACGCCAGCAGCGCGTTCAGGTTCTTGAATTTCTTCTGCAGCGTGTTGTATTTTTCCGGTGATATCCGGACGACGTTGAACTTACTCTCTCCGCATGTTCTCTTCACTGCTGCAGAGAGTTTTGTCACGACTGAATCGGAAAGCATCTTTGAGTCCTTGACGCCTATTTCACGCAGTTTCTTTTCGGACTCGTCGTCAACAACTACCCCCGCTATGACGAGATAACCAAAATAATCCCCTTTGCCGGATTCGTCGGCGCCGATGTGCCTCGTTGTCATACGCTTATTTATTTGGATCGGGAGATATAAATATCATGGGACTATTAGACATCTTCAGGAGACGGACACCTCTGAAATTAAGGAAAGAGTATGACCGCCTCAGGGAGAAAGTTGACAAAATAGGAAACATAAACGAACGTCTTGCCGTGCTGCGGCTGCTGGACCAGATAGAGCCGTCAATAGTGTCTGTTGAAGAGCACCACATGTCAAATTTTGAAAGAAAACAGACGATGGCGTACGTAGAATCCAACCTGAGAAAAATAAAATTCATGCTAAACGAGTCAAAACAAAAAAAGAGGGAAAAAACAAACTATCTTAAAGATGCAAAACAGTAATATCTGTACAGTGTGTGGTCAGAATGAAATGTAAAATCGTTAGAGGTTATTTCTTTTCAACACCTCTTGGAATCGGTGATTGAAAATGATGAAATTATTGATAGGCAGATGCTCAAGGTGCAAAAAGATAAGGCTGGTCGACAAGTCAAAAGGCACAAACATATGCTTCGCGTGCAAGCAGGTCAAGAAGAAAAAGTGATTTCTGGCTAATTTTCTGGTATTGTGTCTCCCTAACTGATCGTATTATAAGGGCAAACGAAGGGTTTAAATAGTTCACTACTGCGTAGTTATAAATACAGTAAGACGTGGTCATCATGAAGAGGAAGCATTTGGTAAACGGTCTACTAACTGCATTAGCTACAACCGCTATAATGGCTGGCCCGGCCAATGCCCAGAGCAGAGGACAGGCGACGCCTAACACCTCAAGAAGAGCTGTGCCAGTTTCACAACCTAACATCACGGGAAGAGCCGTCCCAAGACAAGTCCAGCAAGTTCCAAACTGGCAGCAATTCCAGCGCGGTGTTGACACAAGAAGCAGGGGATTCTCAGTCAGCTTGTTTTATTCAAATGGAGTGCCATTTTACAACAGCATTCCAGGCTATATTTACTCCAATGTGTGGTTTCCAGGCTGGTGCGGGCCGCAGCCGATGTGGCGCAGCGATATAGAATATCTTCAATGGTCTAATGTTTCAAGATTCGGGCCTACAGTTGGTCAGGCGAGGGCAATCAGAAACGGAATTCCGCCATACGCGCCTGCGTGGGTTGCTGCAGAGGCGGAAAGAAATGCTGCGCAGGATACAATATATGACCAGTTTTTGAAGGACAATCAGGAACTGCGGGAGCGATTAGCAAGAGTTGAAGGCGAACTTGCAGGCTACGAGCGTGCGATGAAGGATTTAGGTACAAGGCAGGAGCCAGTCATAAGAGAGCAGCCACAGGCTGTACCACAGCCGGGAGCAGAGACAAAATTCATAGTAAATACGCAGTATGATAAGGTTGACATAACTCAATATCCCGGTGAGGCGAAGAGCTTCTACAATGACGGCCTTTTTGAGGGTCTCAGGAAAGTAACAGACGGTAACGTGAACCTGGTCGCGTATATTGAATCCTCGACAAGAATAGGAATACGTGACGCAAACAGCGGAATGACCAATCTTGTTGATATAGACCTGAGCAAATATGACAACTGCCTGGAGCCTGACGCACTCAGCAGAAAATTCATGTCAGAAATAATTAACAGAATCAACATAGATGCTGTAAAAGTTAATTCTGCCATGTCCCATGTAGAACTTGCAAAAAGAAGCGGCTACACGCCGTCCACATGCGGGGGCAGGTAAAAATCAGGTGATGATATGTCGGATGAAAAACCCGCAGATGATATGACAACGCGCCTGCAAGCTTATGAAACGGCATTGATTAAACGTATAGAATACGAAAGAACTAGATTTAGAGGTCTGCTTGGCATATAGAACGTTAGGCTCTTTGGAAAGAATTGATGGATACGAATTTGCCCGTGATCTGCTATACGTGGCATTCCCCGAAGTTGCAAGACTTGATGAATCTTTTGTTAAGAAATAAATATTTTTTTCAATAAACAACTCTCGACACATGGTCTTCCTTGTAAACCTTTATCACTTTGTCCACAAACGTGTCTATCTTCGGCTCGTGTGATACCAAAATCAATTGTTTCAGCTGCAGCTCTTCTATCACATCCCTTATCCTGTCGAGCTGCTCGCTGCTGAACCCGTCCGTCGGCTCGTCCAATATCAGCAGCTGACTTGTCTTTATTGAATCTATCATCGTATTTATTACGCGATTCAATGCAAGACGGTAGGCGAGGGCCACTGCAGTCTTTTCGCCGCCTGAGAGGTTTGTATATTCAGTAATGTAGCCGTTCTGTTCTATAACAGGCGAGAAGTTTTCGTCCACCTTCACGGAAAACTGGTCTCCCATTATTATCGAAAACCACTTCTGGAAGAACTCGTTGAACACGCCCTGCAGCGCCGACATAACACGCTTTTCTATTATGTTCATCAACTCAACAAAGTAAGAGTCGAACCAGCCGACGAGCTCGTTTATGTATGCTATGCGCTCACGGGCCGCCTGTTTTTCGCCTATTTCTTTTTCAACCGTATCAAGGAATTTTTTAATGTCGTAAATTTG
>Ga0209542_10003686_pt1 | contig 32474 bp, 30 predicted proteins | sample RifCSPhighO2_01_FD_184028 | JGI IMG/M metagenome (GOLD analysis project Ga0209542, IMG submission 184028) | Soil microbial communities from Rifle, Colorado - Rifle CSP2_plank highO2_0.1 (SPAdes) (version 2) | ecosystem: Environmental > Terrestrial > Deep subsurface > Rock core/Sediment ... | reverse complement strand
GGTCGGTTGCGCATACTTCTCTTCAAACCACTTCTTTATTACGGCTTTAGACGTGTAAATAAAGTTCAGACAATCTCTAATTTTCTTGCGGAATGGGCAATGAAAATGGGGTATAAAAAGGAAGTGCGGGTGATTCCAAATGGGGTAGATCTTACAAAATTTCCAATTTCCAATTTCCAATTTCCAAAAAATCAAGACAAAATCACTCTCATCACCACTTCTAGATTGGTAGAGAAAAATGCCGTGGGAGATATTATTAACGCCTTGAAGTTTCTACCGGAAAGTGTGTCACTTAAAATTCTTGGTACTGGTCATCTGGGAAAAGCTTTAAAGTTGAAAGTTAAAAGATTAAAATTAGAAAACAGGGTGGAGTTTCTAGGTTTTGTGTCCCCACAGGAAATTCCTGTGTATTTACATAATTCTGATATTTTTGTGAGACCGTCACTTTCGGAGGGTATGGGAAGTTCATTTATAGAGGCAATGGCGGCAGGAGTGCCTATAATTGCAACGCAAGTAGGTGGTATTAAGGATTTTTTAATTGATGGTGAAACAGGTCTAGTATGTAATGTGCATGATCCTGAGAGCATAGCTAAAGCAGTGTTGCGATTAGTTAAAGATCATACTCTTCGAGAAAATATTATAAAAAATGCTAAAAAAATGGTGAAAGAGAGATATGATTGGAATTTGATTGCCAAGAGGATGAAAGAAGAGATTTTTGATAAGGTATAGACATGCGCATTATTATTACGACCGGATTATCTGGCAAGGATGTCGGGGGGCCGGCCCAATATGGTTCGGGGCTTAAGAACGCGTTTCAAGAATTGGGGCATGAAGTAAAACTGATTTCTTACGGTCGGACGGAGAAACTCTTGCCGATAGGCGCGAGGCACATCTTTTTCTTTTTTAGAATCTTGCCTCGAATTTTCTGGGCAAATTATGTATTGACACTCGACACCTTTTCTACCGGAGTGCCTTCTGTCTGGGGCGCCAAAATCTTAGGTAAGAAAAGCATCGTAAGGGTCGGCGGCGATTTCCTCTGGTCGGCTTATATCAATAAAACAAGCAAGCCCATAACTCTGCCGGAATTTTACAAAAAACTTCCCGGACTTAATCTAAAGGAAAGGATCACTCTTTTCTTTACCAGAACTCTGACGAGGCAGGCAGATTTTCTGGCTTTTAATACCAAGTGGCAAAAGAAGATCTGGGAATCTTATTATGAAATCAAAAATTGCGGCGTAGTAAGAAATTTGATTCCAGAAAAAAAGGAAGCTGCAGTACCCCCAATTAAAAATTTCTTATGGGCGGGGCGTATGATACCGGAGAAAAACCTAGAATCTCTCAGAAAATCCGGAGTGCGCCTACAAGATAAGTATCCCGATTTCCGTCTAGATATTGTGACCGGAGAATCACATGAAAAAATTTTTGAAAGGATAAAAAATGCTTACGCGGTTGTGTCCGTCGCTTTTTCAGATATTTGCCCCAATTTTATTCTCGAAGGAATCTCTTTCGGTAAACCATTCGTAATGACGCGCGAGACCGGTCTAAATGAAATTTATCCGAAGGGGGGCATATTTTTCAATCCTCTCAAAGTTAATGAGCTTGAGCGGGCCATGGAGGCCGTGCTTAATTATCGTGTTTACCATAAAGTAGTCGAAGAATTAAGAAAGAACGAAGTATCACATTCATGGAAAGATATCGCAGAAGAGTATCTTGATATATGGAAAAGAATTTAAAAATTTTAATGATTGGTTCCGACAGGAATCTCTGCGTGGAAGGGAGCGCTGTATCCAAGCGTATCAAGGAATATGGCAATCTGGTGGTAGAACTGCATATCATAGTGTTTGCAACCCGAAAACATCTGCGATTATTGAAAATTGAAAATTCTAAATTGAAAATTTCAAATAATGTCTGGGTTTATCCGACTAATTCGTTTTCGAGGTGGTTTTATCTTCGTGATGCCGTCACGCTTAGCAAGAAAATAGTCTATGAAAATAAATTTATCAGGGGAAAATCTGTTATTACTACGCAGGATCCTTTTGAATGTGGTTGGACAGGTTTGAAGATTAAAAAGTGGTGGCGCTTGCCGCTTGAAGTCCAACTTCACACCGACCCGTTCTCCCCATATTTTACAGGGTTTCAAAATAGAGTGCGCCAGTTTTTCGCAAGAACCGTTCTTGCGAAAGCTGATGGCATAAGGGTTGTATCTGAGAGTCTTAAGCTAAAAGCTAAAAGCTTAAAGCTAGGAGCTGAAATTTCTGTCCTACCTATATATGTCGACAGAGAAAAAATAGAAAATAGTCATGTCACTTCTGATCTTCATACTCGCTATCCTTGGCGCTTTATTCTTCTCGCTGTTTCACGTCTCGCGCCGGAGAAGAATCTTTCGCTAGCCATTAAGATACTCGCGTCTGTGCGGAAGAAATTTCCAGATACTGGGCTTGTGATAGTGGGTTCTGGCTCGGAAGAAAATCGGCTTAAAGTATTAGTCAAAAAACTTAAACTTGAAGATGCTGTTGCGTTTGTCGGTTGGCAAAATGATCTTGCCTCTTTTTATAAAACTGCTAATGCGTTTATTCAAACGTCTCTTTTTGAAGGTTACGGTTTATCACTTGTGGAAGCGGGGCTTTCAGGTCTACCGGTTTTAACGACGCCAGTTGGCATCGCACAAGAACTTAAACATGGGGAAGACGCATATATTTACCCTCATAATCATCCAGAATTGTTTGTCGAAGGAATTATAGCTTTAATCGAAAACAATCAGGAACGCGAGAATTTGAAAATAAATCTTCAGAAAACTCTTGAGTTAAGGCTTCTTTCCAAGGAAGCTTATATGGCTAAGATAAGGGGTGGTTGGGAAAGCATTGCTACAAAAGTATAAAATGAAACTTCTTATTATCACGCAGACAGTCGATAAAAATGACCCAATCCTTGGCTTTTTTCATCGTTGGATTGAGGAATTTGCAAAAAATTTTGAAAAAGTGACAGTTATTTGTCTTGAAATGGGCGAGTATCATTTGCCAAAAAATGTCAAAGTCCTATCCCTTGGCAAAGAAGCAGGAGGGTCTAAGTTTCAATATCTTTTCAGATTTTATAAGTATATTTGGCAAGAAAGAAAGAATTACGATTATGTGTTCGTGCACATGAATCAGGAATATGTATTACTTGGATGGAAGTTTTGGAAATTGTGGGATAAGAAAATATTTTTGTGGAGGAATCACGCGAAAGGAAATTTGTTCACTCGTCTAGCGGTGCTTCTTTCTGATAAAGTTTTTTGTACCTCCCCACAATCTTATACTGCTAGATTTAAGAAGACGAAATTAATGCCGGTGGGAATTGATACCGATTTTTTTAAGTCGGATCCTAGTATCGTCAGAATCCCAAATTCAATTTTGTTTTTAGGTCGCATTGCGCCGGTAAAGAGAGTTTTAGAATTTGTAGAATGGTTTAATAAGCTTGATGGAAAATTTATAGCCACTGTAGCAGGTTCCGCTTTGTCTTGCGATAAGGACTACGAAAGACTTGTCCAAAGCCGAGCTTCGGACAGGATAAAGTTTGTTGGTGCGGTTACTCAAGAGCAGGCGCTCAAGCTGTATCAATCACACGAAACTTACGTAAATATGACTCCCGCCGGTAGTATGGATAAGACTATCTTCGAGGCCGCTGCTTGTGGTGCCAAACTGATTGTCCATAATCCTGATTTAAAAAATGGTTTTAGAGTTGAGGATCATAGCTTCAAGGTATTAATGGACAAATTACAGAAAGAATTATGAAAATTTGCTATGTAAGTTTTGTGCTCAGTAATCCCAGGGATCAAATTACTTTACGAGGTTTGAGGGGAAATGGGGTGACAGTCAAAGAAATATCCTGTACAGGAAAGGGTCTTAACAAATACTTAAAACTTATCAAAGAATTTCATGCCTGTGAGAAGGAATATGATCTGGTCATGGTGGGTTATGCAAGCAGCGTCTTGGTAAGCGTTCTAAGATTTTTTACGCGCAAAAAAATAGTTTATAACGCCCTTGCCACATTCTATGACAGTATGGTCATATCTCGAGGCAAGAGTCTCATATTGTATTGGCTCATAGACGCGTTAGCTTTTAATCTGGCGGATCAAATTTTTCTTGAGTGCCAAGCTCAAAAAGACCTGGTAGTTAAAATCTTTAAGATTAATCATGATAAAATCTCCGTTCATTTTGTCGGCACCGATGACAAGCAATTTTATTTTGATCCCGCCGTTCCCAAGCTCAAACAGTTTACCGTGGTGTTTCGCGGCATGTTTCTACCTGAGGCCGGAGCAGATGTGGTGATTCTAGCCGCTAAAGAATTGGAAACCACAGACATTCGAGTCAGAATTATCGGGCGCGGGTTTCTAAAAAGTGAAATTGAAAAGATGGTGGAGAAACTTAAACCGGCCAATTTGGAATTGATTACCGAAACGTTGCCTATCGAAACTTTGAGAAATAAAATGCTCGAATGTCATTTGTCTCTCGGCCAGCTGGCTATTCATCCGCGGGTTCATACTACTATTCCGCATAAAGTTTTTGAAAGCATGGCGATGAAATTACCTTATCTTACCGGGGACAACAAGGGTATTATGGAAATTCTTTATGACGGTCAAACTTGCTTTGCTGTGCCATCTGGGGACTATAGAAAACTAGCCAGTAAGATTCTTGAATTAAAAGATAACCAGACAGAACTAGATAGTGTGGCGGAGAACGCCTACCAATTATACAGACGAGAATTTACCCCAAGAATCTTGGCTCAAAAAATGCTTGAGGAGATGGGGTCTGGCAAATAGCGTCTCTTCATGTAGAATGATTTTTATGTTCGGTATAATCAACAAACTCATTTTATTTAAACGTCGTTTATTTAGACCTGTTTGGCGTTTCAAATATATTTTTTTTCGCCAAGAACTTCCTAACAATACCGAGGGCAAGGTTTACATTAATCTTGGTTCCGGAAATAACACTTCAGCGGAATTTACCAATATTAATGCGGTGCCCTTCCGCCATACTCATATAGTTGGCGACATTACCGATCTTTCCGACCTTTCTTCCAATTCTGTCGATATGCTTTATGCAAGTCACGTTATTGAACATATTCCGAGAAGTCAATTGGTTCGTGCCTTTAGAGAGTGGCACAGGGTACTCAAACACGGGACTTTTCTAAGATTTGGAGTTCCCGACTTCGATCGGTTGGTGGATGTTTATAATGTCTCGGGTAAAAAAATAGAAAGTATAGAAAGTCAGCTAATGGGGCAGGGCGAGAGCGGATACGATGATCATCACAGTATCTGGAACTTTGATTACGCCAAACGGCTTTTGTTTGAAGCGGGGTTTAGAGGCGAAGTGAGACTTTGGGATGTCAACAAGGTCAACCATCACGCCTTTAAAGATAAATCAAACCGTGTGTTTGAAATTGAAGGGAAGGTTATACCCTTATCTCTCAATATAGAAGCTTTTAAATAGTTTTGATTGTGAGTTTATTGTATAAGACGAACGGTTCGATCAACTTGTTCCGAGATCCATTTGTATGTCTTTTCCAGTCCGTCCTTCAGAGGTATTTTGGGTTTCCATTTTAGTTTCCTATAAATTAATTTGTTGTCGGAATTTCTGCCTCGTACCCCCAAGGGACCTTTGATGTGAGAAATAGTGAGTTTTTTGCCGCTTAAATCTATGACTATTTGTGCCAGTTGATTAATGTTCACCATTTCATCAGATCCAATGTTGGCCGGTCCATGAAAATCTTTTGAGTTCATTAATTTTCTTACTCCATCTAAACATTCGTCTATGTATAAAAAGGAACGCGTTTGTTTACCGTCACCCCATAATTCTATACGACCAGCATTTTTTACCTCCGCTACCTTTCTACAGACCGCTGCTGGTGCCTTTTCTTTACCTCCTCGCCAAGTTCCTTCTGGGCCGAAAATATTGTGAAATCTGGCAATCTTAGTATTTAATCCATAATTTCTACGATATGCCATAAACAATCTTTCACTAAACAATTTTTCCCAGCCGTATTCGCTATCCGGTGCGGCAGGGTACGCGGATTCTTCAGAGCACTTAGGATTATTTTCATCGAGTTGATTATATTCGGGGTATATACAGGCCGACGATGAGTAAAACAGTTTCTTAATACCCACTCTCGTGCCGTAATGTGCGATATTAAGATTAATGGTTGCTGAATTGTGCATTACATCAGCATCATGTTCTCCACTAAAGATGTACCCTGCGCCACCCATGTCTGCCGCGAGTTGGTAAACTTCGTCAAAGGGTATGTCTAAAATCCTTTGACATAATTTCTGATCACGCAAATCACCCAGAATAAATTGATGGGCGCTTGTTTTTGAAAATTCTGGATACTTCAAATCAACACCTCTGACCCAAAAGCCTTCTTTTCTCAATCTATTTACCAGATGATGTCCGATAAATCCTCCAGCTCCACAGACCAACGCCCTCTTGGTTTTTTTGTTCTTAGTTTTAGATTTTCGATTCATAATTTAAAAAACATTATCATACATTTCTTTTAAAATCTAGTATTGTTATTATGAACGAATGAAGCTAATTTATATCGCCAATATGCGCTTGCCTACCGATAAGGCGCACGGCATCCAAATAATGAAAATGTGCGAAGCCTTTGCTTTACAGGGTATCGATGTGGAGCTTATTGTTCCTACTAAGAAAAGCGCTTTCTCCGGAACGGAGGTGTTCAAATATTATGGTGTGAAGGAGATATTTAAAATTACCAAGGTGCCTTGTAGCGATTTGTTGGGTAAAACTATGGCTTTCGGGAAGTCGTGCTATTTTATTGACCTGATAACTTTTATCTTTGGTTTGTATTGGAAGAATCTTGATAAGGGCAGCGTAATTTACAGTCGTGATCCCATGTTGCTTATTCCTTTTCTATACCGGAAATATAGAATCCGGGCCGAAATTCACAGTCTACCTGCCCATCGATACTTGTTCTTTAAACTTCTGAATGCAGCCAGCAACATAATTGTTGTTACCAAATACTTGAAAAACGAGTTAGTTGAAAACGGTTTTTCTGCAGAAAAAATTATTGTGGCGCCCGACGCTGTAGACATTGAGGCGTTTGACATCACTATTTCTAAAAAAGATGCGAGATTGAAGCTAGATCTTCCGGAAGACAGAGTGCTGGTAGGTTATGTGGGAATGTTTCGGACGATGGGTATGGAGAAAGGGATAAATACGGCGATACGGTCTTTAAAATTTTGGGGTGATGGTATCATGCTGGTCTTAGTGGGTGGTAATTTGAAAGATATCGATTTTTATAAAAGATCGGCCAAAGATTTGGGTGTCATAGATAAAGTCATGTTTGTCGGCAGAGTGACACATGACGTCATCCCTCTTTATCTTAAGGCATTTGATATTTTTATTGCTCCTTTTCCGGATAATAAGCATTACAAGTATTACATGTCTCCATTAAAGATTTTTGAGTATATGGCTGGTGGCCGTCCTATTATTACATCAGACCTGCCAAGCATTCGAGAAATCTTAAGCGAAAAAAACAGCACATTGGTCAAACCAAATAATCCGGAAGCATTAGCGCAAGGCGTGCATTATTTGCTTGATACAAGAAATCTCGCCCAAAAGTTATCGCATCAGGCATTTCAAGACGTTAAGCAATATACATGGAGCAAACGAGCTCGTAGCATAATATCTTTCGCAAAGAGATAATTTTTTGCTATAATGACGCCCTGTCTTACTCATAATCCATGAAATCGGAACAGCATAGCTATATTATCAGCCGGTATGAATTTAAGTATATTTTAGACTCTATCGAGGCCGAGCGTCTACAAAATTATATGGAAAAGATTGGTTTAGAGTCTGATGATTATTCAAATAAAGGTCCTTATGTTGTAAATTCTCTTTATTTTGATACGCCGTTTCTTGATGATTATTATGACAAAGATGCATCTCTGTTGACACGCAAAAAAGTGAGGGCTCGCATCTACGGTGATAATTGGTCGAATAATCATAGTCTCATATGGCTTGAAATAAAAAATAAGAGAAATTTTCACATTATAAAAGAACGTCTAGGCATCTCTGCCGACGATTGGGAATCCTTCATATCCACGTTTAATCCGTTTCTTATAACACGCGACAATTTAACGCAGAAAGATAAAGAATTTATAGATAAATTTTCCCACCTTTATATCAAAGGAAGATACAGGCCGCACATTATTGTAAAGTACAGGCGAGCGGCCTTTTTGGACTCGTTTATATCAAAGATTCGCATCACCTTTGATTCTAATATTTCCGCGTGCTTTGCCAATGAGGATTTCAGAGAAGATTTTATGACGCCGGTTCATTTTGGCAGCACTATTATGGAAGCGAAATTCAATGATAAATTGCCTTGGTGGTTCACGAAAGCCGTGGAAAATTTTGATTTGAAAAGATCGGATTTTTCAAAATACAGCCGTTCCGTTGCAATGTTGCGAAATTCATATAAAATACCTTTAAGCAGATAATTAAACAGCTATGGATATATCAGGATTTTATAATTTAAACCCAACCGAACTCTCCGCCGCGGTTATTTTTTTTAATCTTTTCTTTTCCCTCGTCTTACAATTGGTCATAGTTTACGTCTATAAGAAAACACGACACGGACTGTCACATTCTCAGTCATTTATCTTCACTATTATTATTGTCGGCACATTATGTACCGCGATTATGATGGCGGTTCAGAACAATATCGTGGGCGCGTTTGCCATCTTTGCCGCCTTTACACTCATCAGATTCAGGACGATTCTGAAAGAACCAAGCGATCTCGCCTACGTTTTCTTTGCCTTGGTGATAGGTATTGCATCCGGCATGAGTCACTATTCTTTGGCGCTCATCACAGTCCTATTTCTTTCACTCATTATTTATCTTTTTCATCGTTTTGGGTTTGGAAATATATCCGATAATTTTGACTACCTCTTTATATTCTCTGCGGATGACACGTTTTCATTAGATGCGGTGAAACAATTTTTGGGCGAGAACGTGGAGTCCCACGAACTCTTACGCGCGCGGTACAATGGTGGTGATAGGAATGAATTCTCCATGTCTATTCGTCTTAAAGAGTCGGATGACCTTAATAAAATTACTGATTTTCTTAAGAAGACCCGCTCGATTAAAAAGCTAGAGGTGATGACAGGCAAGAGTACTTCGGAGTATTAAAATATAGAGTGTTAAATTTTGTGAGAATCTTTCGTAGAAACAGGAAACTGGTTGTTACTATCCTTTCGCTCGTCATTGTGGCGAGTCCTTTTGTCAGCCGGTATATATACAAAAATAGATTGGCGATCATAAATAATCCAAACGCATCACACTTTATTCCTTTATATCGATCATTGCGAAAACTGCCCGATATCTTCTTTTTGCCAATGACGCTCTCCACGAAGTCTAAGCTTGAGACAATGGAACTAACCATCAAGTCGAGCGATATCCAAGCCATGAACCGCGCGTTGCCGCAGGATCCTTTCGGGGATGCGTTCCTGAATGAAGAAAACAAAAAGTGGGTATCAGCGGATTTTTCCGCTCAGGGTTATGTCGGGACGGTAAAAGTTCGTTACCGAGGAAATATCAGTAATCATTGGAATAGCTATCAAAAATCCTATCTTATAAAATTCGACAAAGATAATTTATTTCGAGGCATGCGGGAACTGACGCTGATTATTCCTTCGGACCGCAATTATTTTACCGAGTCGCTTAACAATTTCAGAGCGCGAAAATTAGGTTTTACTGTGCCAGATGATAGTTTTGTAAAATTAAAACTAAATGGCGCGGATCACGGTGTTTACATCGCCTTCGAGCATTGGTCGCAAGAATGGCTGGAGAAGGCGGGCATAGAACCATCTTCCATCCTTTTGGGCACACCGGATGATACCAATTTAAGTGCTGTACCACTATTTTCAGAAGAGGGTTCATATCATTGGATGTCGTGGAATGTGACCCAGCCGCCAGCAGCCTTTGAACCGGTCAAGGCCTTGGTGGAGATTATTAATCACGCGGACGTTGAAACTTTTAGAAAAATTATTCCGCAAATAATTGATATGGATTTGTTCTATGCCATTGATACTCTCTATATTCTCTCGGGCGGGATGCATATATCCAATACTGCTTACGGAAATAATGCTATTTTTTATTTTGACACTATTGAGGGTAGATTGAAACCAATTCCTTATAATATCGCTCTCCAAGTGTCAGATAAGGATATTTTTCAAAATACCCCCACCGATTTACAGCGACGTATCTTGGAAATTCCCGAGTTTAAGCAAGCGCGGGATAATGTGTTCTTTTCCTATGTGGAAGAAAATAAGGAAGAGGATCTCTCTTTCCTTGAAAATTGGTCGCAGAAAATGAACGCAGAATTCTATAAAGATTCCGCAAAAATTGATAATAATTTTACCTATCGAACTAAGATTAATTATTTTAAAGAATTTGTTGCTAAGTACTTTAATGATCCTAACAATATAATTAACGATCTGGAGCCGTACGGTGGATTTAAGAAAGATGTCCGCAGTTTAAATTTCGCGGATTCGTTTGTATATTTACCTAAAACTATAATAAGTCCTTATCAGTTCGTGAATGAGCATCCGGAATTTATGCTTCGTAACAATGATATTATTCTACCGCGCGGTTCTTATTTCTTTTCCCAAGATATCATCATTCCAGTAGATACCAAACTAATTATTTCTCCCGGCACAAGACTGTTTATGGGAGCGGGAACATCTCTTATTTCTTATAGTCCCATTGAAGCAAGGGGGACTATAGATAATCCAATTAGTATTATTCCGGCTGATAAAAATAAACCGTGGGGAGTGTTCGCGGTTATTAATACGGAGGATAAAGAGAGTGATTTCGATTATATTGAATTGTCGGGTGGCAAAGATGACACGATAAACGGCGTCTATTTTGCGGGGATGCTTGCTATGCACAACGCGGATGGAGAGATTATTCGCTCACGTTTTGATAACGCTCATGCTGATGATGCGATAAATATAAAAAAAGGGAAGGTTATTATAAAAGAAAATGAATTTAACGCTAACAGTGCCGATGCTCTTGATGTGGATTTTGCTAAAGCGGAGACTAGAATTACGGGAAATAGGTTTTATACGAGCGGAGGGGATGCCATAGATCTCTCTTGGAGCGATATAACGATAGAAAACAATATAATCAGCGGTTGTATTGATAAGGGGATTAGTGTTGGTGAAAAATCACACACATTAATACAAAAAAATATCATCGCGAAATGCGGGATAGGTATTGCGTCAAAAGATTCTTCACGCGCAGTCGCAAATAACAATACGCTCATCGGCAACAAAACAGCCATCTCCGCGTATCGAAAAAAGCCTATTTACGAAGGAGGTTTTATCGAGGTCAGGGATAGCGTGTTTTGGAATAATGACAGAGACACGCATGCTGATAATCTTTCTATCATTGAACTTATCGGTATCAGTAAAGAAAAACCGAGTCTAAATACACTTCCGAGTTCTATTCGGAACAAAATCCTACAATGAGACGTCTGACTAATCTGTTATTGATAATCGCTGTCTTCGCGCGCTCAATTATCCGAGGCAAAGCAACCAGGATCCCTACCCGTCCCAAGAAAATAGTTGTGGCGCAATTGGCGCAAATCGGCGATATGGTGAATACCACTCACATTTTTCATCATATTAAATCAAAATATCCGCAGGTGAAACTATCCGTGATGGGCAAAGCGATAAATAAGGAAACTTTAGAATATAACAAGGATGTAGATGAGTATATCGTATTCAAGAACAATCTTTGGGGTCTCTATAAACTTTTGAAGAAAGAGAATGTGGATGTTGGGATTTTGATGAACACCCACTTCACTTCATTAGCTATTCTATTTCTTGGTGGTGTTAAATGCATAATTGCGCCGACAGTGGTCGACGGATATACGCCCTTTGAAACAAAATCATATAAAGTATTAAGAGGTCTGGCTATTATCATTCCCGTAAGCGCGAATAAAAATCTGCATAAAGAGAATCTTAAACTTCTTGAACCCTTGGGTATTCATGAGACAGGATTAAAGAAATATATAGGATTTTCAAAAGAGGCAAAAGAACGCGTCGTTTTATTTTTCCACGAGCATGGCATTTCTGCCGAGGAAGACTTTATTGTCATCATCAACCCGTCATCCGGCAATAAAATTAAAAATTGGCCCGGGGATAGATTTGCGCAAGTGGCCGATCACGTATATGCCAAGTATGGCGCAAAGATCGTTGTTTTAGGAGGATACGCTGATGAGAAGGAAGTATCTAGTATGATGAAGGCGCTCAATCCTAAAACAAAAGTCATCAATACATTGAATCTATTCACTATCGATGAACTCAAGGCCGTGATTGCTTCCGCCAATATGTTTATTAGCGTAGATGCCGGTCCGTTGAATATTGCCATCGCATTTGATGTTCCTACCGTTAATATTCTTGGTCCTGCGGCGGAATGGGCAGTGCAAAAAGGCGAATTCAACCGTGTGGTGGTAAACAGGGGCGGCGCCAAGGCCGCTATTTATCCAATGAATAATCGCGAGATTGATTTTAAAGAAGCAAGAAGGCAGGCTGAAGCCATCACTGCGGAAATGGTCATCAGCGAAGTGGATGATTTATATAATACACTTATGCTATCTAAACAATAGATAACCTATGAGCTTTTGTACCAATTTTTCGGTAATACAACGGGTTTGTACTTTTCGTGATTGTTACGGTCTAATTCATGGGGGAATTGGGTTTCGTAATTATGAGATTTAAGTCTGTCTGATCTTATAAAAGTGAATTCCGCGATTTTTGGAATCTCAATGCCCAGACGAAAGTCATTCTCATAACAATTATTTGGATGAATATGCACACAGGAGTGAGTTTGTAAAATTTTATTGAATACCATCTCGGCAAAATGAAAGAACTCAGGGTTCCATAATTTTTCTAAACTATGAAATTCAATCACCAAAATTCTAAATCGCTTCATTAATGCATCGGAGACGTTTATCAAGACAGCATACTCACCCCCCTCGATGTCCATTTGTAATAATAAATCCGAATCATTGTTTAAATTACTGGAATTTACCCACTGGTCAAGGGTAGTAAAGTCTGAATTATTGGTACATCCCACGTGCTTTTTTATAAAATGATATTTATCCGGGGAGATATTTAAATTGACTTTAGTGACAGAATTATCGGCCAAATATATTTTCATTCCTTTGTTTAAACACCCAAGTTCAAACTCACTCATTGTGTCCACTCCCGGAGAAAAGCATGCTTCGATATCTTTTAAATCATCAGGGACTAAATACCCGCCGTCTCTATTTGGACCTATTCTAATTAAGCCATTGCCAAATTGATACGGATGTAATTTCTTAATTAGAGACGCAACTTTCTCTTTTGGTGTCACCCTTCCTATTACTATATTTGTTTTAGAAAGTTTCTTGAAAAGTATCTTTTTAAATAATTCTTTCATTTTCATACCCATTATTGTACACTACCTGTACCCTCACTTGATGTACAGACGCCAAGCCAAAAAAACAGTTTTAATAACAGGAGCTGGAGAAGGATTTGGAAAATATTTAGCTCATGCTTTTGCGCATGATGGATTTAATGTTGTTGCCAATGCTAGAGAAAAAAATCTACTTCCGGTACTGGAGAAGGAGCTCTCGCGTATTAATGGGGTGCGTAGCTTTATGGTTGAAGCTGATATACGTAATACGAGCGGCATCAAAAAATTAAAAGATGCATTTCTAACCGAGAAAGTAGATGTCTTGATTAATAATGCCGGTATTAATCCGGAATTGTCCACTAACAGTATGGTAGCGGAATTAGAAGATGTGGAGAATATCTTCCTTACCAATACATCTGCCGCGATTGCCTTATGTATAAACGCCTTCGAGTATTTTCGCACCAAGGGAGGAGGAACTATCATCAATATAAATTCTATGGCGGGATTAGTCGGCAGTAATCATGAACCGCTCTATGCTGCCTCGAAGTTTGGTTTGCGAGGGTTTTCAGAATCTGTGAAAGGGGAATGGATAAAACATGGGGTGCGGATGATTGACGTACATTCTGGCGCTATTGGAACAGGGATGTCTGCTAAAAGAGCCGACCTAAAAAGTCTAATTGATCCCAAGGAACTTGCCGAATTTATCGTTGGTCTGTGTCAAACGGACAGTTTTTTTGTCAGAGAATTTAACGTACAAAGAACAAGAAAATGAAAGAATACGACAATGGGAAAACAATTTTTGCAAATGGGATATTCGACCTGTTACATCCAGGCCATATTGAACTACTAAAATTCGCTAAATCATTAGGTGGAAAATTGATGGTAGGACTCAATTCTGACCGCTCTACCAAAATTCTCAAAGGACCCAAACGACCGATACATAATGAATATAAACGTAAAATGGCTCTTGAAAACTTGAGCTTTGTTGATGAGGTGGTTATATTTGATGATGTGCGACCTACTAATATTATCTGTGATTTAATGCCAGACATTATGGTAAAGGGAAAGGAGAGTAGTATTGAGGAAATACGTAAAATTGACAAGATTCCAGACACCGTGGAAATTGTTCTGTACCCAATTATCACTGATTCAAGCGGAAATAAGATTTCTACCACAAATCTCATTAAAAAAGCGCAGATAAATGTTGTGAATGATAAATAGAATTTATATATGAAAGCTGCTATATTAGAACAAATAAATGCTCCGCTAGTTGTCGGAGATGTGGAACTAACCGATTTGTTATTTGGCCAGGTTTTGGTAAAGATCATTGTCAGTGGGATTTGCGGTTCGCAACTTCAAGAAATCGCCGGCCATAAAGGAAACGGGGATTATGTGCCGCATCTCTTGGGACACGAAGGTTGCGGGATCATTGAAGATACCGGTCACGGTGTCACCAAAGTAAAAAAGGGGGATAAGGTGATTATGCATTGGCGGAAAGGAAACGGTATTGAATCAGATTTTCCAATTTATATATACAAAGGTAAAAAGATTAGAAGTGGTAAAGTAACGACTCTTAGCGAGTATTCTATCGTTTCGGAAAATCGTGTTACACCCATACCAGAAGATACGCCGGAACATCTTTGCGCGCTTCTTGGATGCGGACTCTCAACGGCTCTCGGAACTATTAATGACGAAGCGACGGTTAGATTCGGGGAAAGTGTCATGATAGTTGGGACCGGCGGGCTCGGGATCAATTTAATAGTGGCCGCGACACTTGCTAGCGCATATCCTATTATCTCAATCGATATTAACGATAACAAAAAAGTGCTTGCGGAAACTTTAGGAACACATCTATATATAAATTGTAAGAAAGAAAATATAAAAGAGGCAATTCAAACGAAATTAGGTATAAGTGATGTAGACGTTATTATAGATACTGCCGCGAATAAACAAACTTCAGAAGAGACAATAGAGCTTCTTTCTAATACCGGCAGATATATTTTGATCGGCCAACCTCGCCCAGGTGAATCGATCGAACTTCATAATGCAAACCATTTTTTCCATGGCGAAGGCAAGGTATTAAGGGCTACTCAAGGAGGAAAATTTTCTCCAAGTGAAGATATACCCCGCTACGTCAAACTTCACCAAGCGGGTATTCTTAACATCGACGGTATTATTACACACAATATGAAACTCGATGATATTAATAAGGCTATAGACTTGGTGCGTGATGGTCAGGCGAGCAGAGTGCTTATAGAAATGTAATTATGAATCTGATCAAATTAAAACAAAAAATTATAAAGACAGCCACAATAGCTAATGAGGGGCATATACCAGCGGCCTTCTCAATTTTGGACATACTCTGGGTCTTATACGATCGTGTCTTGAATATCAAACCAAAAACAGCAAATAATCCGAATAGAAACCGCTTCGTTCTAAGTAAGGGTCACGCTTCAATTGGCCTATATGTGGTGCTGGCAGAAAAAGGTTTTATGAGCCAAAAAACATTGGAAGGATTTGGTAAGGCCGATAGTTGTTTGGGAGGGCATCCTGATCGGAAAAAAGTTCCGGGAGTCGAAGCTTCAACCGGTTCTTTGGGACATGGTTTGCCTATGGCTGTAGGATTGGCTTTGGGAGCAAAAATAAAAAAGCAAAAAAACAAGGTCTATGTTATTGTCGGAGATGGCGAATGTAATGAGGGAACGATATGGGAATCAGCCATGCTTGCCGCCCACAATAAGCTCAATAATCTCTACTGTATTGTTGACTATAATCATTCCGGCGACCAGACACTTGACCTCGGCGATATTAGAGAAAAATTTAAGGCATTTGGCTGGCAGGCGGTGTCTATAGATGGTCATAATCAAAAAGAAATCTACAGAGCACTGACTAAAAAAAGTGATAATCGTCCGGTAGCTATTATTGCAGAAACAATCAAAGGTAAAGGATTGAAGATAATAGAAAATAATCCTGAATGGACGCATAAATATCCCAAGCTGGAAGAATTAGACAAGTTTTTAACAGAAGTAAAATAATTTTATGCGTAAGCAACTGGCCGATACTGTTGGTGATGCTATAAAAGCCGATGATAAGGTGGTCTTGCTTTTCGGCGATGTCGGCACGTATGGATTTAGGCACGCCGCGGCGCAATTTCCAAGCAGAGTTTATAATGTCGGAATATTGGAGCAATCAATGGTTAGCATGGCCGCCGGCCTTTCAATGCAAGGTTTTATTCCGGTGGTTCACACTATCGCCGCGTTCTTAGTGGAGCGTTCGTTCGAGCAGATTAAGGACGATTTTGGTTATCAAGGTTTGGGGGGAAATTTTATCAGTATAGGCGCATCTTACGACATGGCTTCTTGGGGTTGTACCCACCAATGCCCGGCCGATATAGGCATTCTTAAAAATATTCCAGAAATTGAAGTCGTCGTGCCAGGGACCGCTTCCGAATTCGACAGCTTATTTAAGGAATCATACGACAACGGTCATCCAACCTACTTCCGCCTAAGTTTTAATAATAATATAGGAAATTTGAAAGTTAATTTCGGTAAAGCTAATGTCATAAAAAAGGGTAAGAAGGCCACGGTTGTAGCTGTGGGTCCGATGTTGGATAGAGTCAAGGAGGCGTGTAAAGATATGGATGTTACCGTCTTATATTATACAACTCTGCAGCCGTTTGATTATAAATCTTTGAAAAAAAATATAAGCGGCGATAAATTGATTGTCTGCGAGCCTTATTATAGCGGGGCGTTTGCGGTTGATATTTCTCAAGCCATGTCTGGGCGCAAAATTGCGATATCTTATATTGGAGTCCCTCGCGAGTTTCCGCACCATTATGGCACGACGGGAGATATCGATAAGAGTTTTCATCTTGCTCTAAATGAAATAAAAATTCGAATAGCAAAGATTATAAATAGTAAATAGATGAAAAAAATATTAGTTATCGGTGACGGTTGTCGCGATGTGTTCGTTTATTGCCACGCTACTAGATTAGCGCCGGATCTACCGATACCTGTCTTGCAAATCGTCAGACAGACAGAAAATGTCGGTATGGCAAAAAATGTGGCAAGAAATATCAAAGCCATCCATAAATCATGCGACATCATCACGAACGAAAACTGGCGCAATATCGTCAAGACGCGTTATGTGGAGGATAAGACCAATCATGCCTTCATGAGAGTGGATTCAGACAGCCAAGCCAGTCCTATTATTAACGTTCGAAATATTCCACTGAAAAAATACGATATTATTGCCATTTCCGATTACGATAAAGGCTTTTTAACAGAAAATGATATTCGTTACATATGCGAAAGACATAGTTGCGTGTTTGTGGACACTAAGAAGATTATTAGAAACTTTTTGAAAGATGCGAAGTTTCTCAAGATAAACAATCATGAATATACCCGATCGTCACCCATACCGAAAAATCTGACGAAAAAAATAATTCGCACCAATGGTGAGAATCCAACGAAATTTAGAAATAAACTGTATCCGGTTGATAAGGTGGAAGTGAAAGATTCTTCCGGCGCGGGGGATTGTTTTTTTGCCGCCCTAACGGTTAATTATGCTCAAACAGGAGATATCGAACAGGCGATCCGCTTTGCCAACAAGTGCGCCGCGCAGGCCGTTCAGCACAGAGGGGTATCCGTCATCATATTGCCAGAATCCTCGAATTGATTTGATATAATGGCAGGATACTTATGTCTGTCCCCTACATTTTTCAAACGGCGAGGGAGGAACTGTATCGGCAAATTTCACGTCATGCTAATCACATAATCGGTCGAGTACTAGATGTTGGGGCTGGATCCGTAGAGCGTTACAAGCATCTTTTTAAACATACAGATTACATTAAGTTCGATAAGGTGTCACATTCCAATGATTATGTCAAAGGAAGCGCAGACTCGTTACCCTTCGCAGACGACTCTTTTGACTCTATCGTGTGTACACAGGTGTTAGGTGATATATACGATGTCCAGAAAGTTTTTAAGGAATTTTATCGGGTGCTTCGCCGAGGCGGAACAGCCCTAATTACGGAAGCGTTGCACGACCCTCTTCATGATGAGCCTTACGATTATTGGAGATTTACGGCGCATGCGTTTCGACATCTGGCGGAAAGTTCCGGTTTCAAAATTGAAGTTCTTGAATCCCGAGGCGGATATCACAGTGTCATGGTTCAGTTCAGAGCCAGATACTGGATAGAGCGCCTTAATCTTTACAAACATTGGTACGGATATGTCATTGGTAAATTCTTATCGATTGTTGGCCGATGCGCGATGGCGCGTGATCGGCGGGATCCAAGTCAGGCAAACAAGCTCTTTGCTCACGGCTATCTGCTTATAATTAAGAAATCCTGAGAATGCTGTATTTTACAACAAGCTGGGATGATGGAGACGTTCTTGATTTAAAATTATCGCAAATGTTGGATCGTTATAATGTCAAAGGGACGTTTTATATTACACAAAATTATAGGGGAGAGCGTTTGTCTGAAAAAGAAATAAGCCACCTTGCTCTACATCACGAAGTGGGGGCTCATACGTTGACCCATCCCGATCTGCGCCGAATTTCAAAAGAAGAAAAAAAGAAAGAAATCTGCGGAAGCAAGGATTGGTTGGAGAAGATATTAAATAAGGAAGTTCTAATGTTTTGCTATCCTTTTGGCTATTATGATAGTGAGACAATAGAAGTGGTTAAGGAATGCGGGTTTAGGGGCGCTCGCATTACTGGAAGCAATCATTTTGATAGCGAGACAGATGCATTTCAAATGCCGACAACTTTGCAAGTGTATCCATTCCCTTTTAGAAAGAAAAACGACGACACTTACTATTGGAGATATCTTTTGCAGCCGTGGCGGGAGCGCTCCGGTCAATTGCACGAACTCGGATTATCTTATTTATCTATAACCTCTTGGGGTAAGGCGGCTCGTAAAATTTTGGAATTATCTGCGTCACACGACATAGTCTTTCATCTATGGGGACATTCTTGGGAGATAGAAAAATACGGTATGTGGCAGGAGCTTGAAGAATTACTCAAAAGTGTCGATAGTATTGAAATGCGTTCCTATTGCACCAATGGAGAATTACTGAATCTTTACAACAAATGAAGAATTTGAAAAATACTCGCGAAGTGATAGCGCACACCGCCCATTTTGTTTCCGGCAAGACTCTTGACTTTGGGGCCGGCAGCGCCAAATATAGGAACTTGATTGTGCCGCATACTTCCGAATATATTACCTTCGATATGATCAAGGGAACAAATATTGATGTAGTGGGCGACGCGCTTAATCCTCCTTTTCCAAATAATCATTTTGATACTGTTATTTCGACGCAAGTTTTGGAACATGTAGAAAAACCATGGATTATGGTAAGTGAAATCGGACGCATATTAAAACCGGGAGGAGTATGCATTATAACCGCGCCATTCATGGCCCCGTATCACGCCGATCCGCACGATTTCTTCCGCTTTACGATCGAAGGACTGGCAAGTTTATTTGTGAACAATGAATTTGAGATTATCGAGCATGATAGCTACGGGAAAATATTCTCTGTTTTGTCAGAGATGATTCATTTCATGTTTTTTAGTCCCTATCGTAGATCGACGAAAAGGAGAGATCTTTGGGGCGGACGCATTATGCGCAGGGTTGAATCTCTGGCCTACCTTCTGGACAAATCGCTTAAAAATAAAATTATTTATCCCAATGGATACGTTGTGGCGAGAAAAAAACGAACATGAAAATAATATTTCTGCAAGATGATTTCCCGCCGCAGAGTCTTGGTGGATCAGGTGCTGTTGCTTTCAATTTAGCTAAAGCTATCAAACAGCAAGGGCATTTCGTTTATGTTATTACAGCTGTTCAGAATGCGACTTTGGAAGGCGAGTATGAATATGAGGAATTGAAAATTTTAAGAATATACTCGAAATATCATGAAAGATGGGCGGCATATCTTAGTTTATACAATCCCGAAACTGTCGGTAAGGTGAAAGAAGCGATCCGGCGCATAAAACCGGACGTCGTGCATGTCCACAACATCCATCACTATTTGTCTTATCATTGCTTGAAACTAGCTAAACAAAGCGGAGCAAAAGTTTTTTTAACGGCCCACGATGTCATGCTTTTTAATTATGGCAAGATGGGTGGAACGAGTACCAGAATCTCTCCATGGCAACAGATGAAAAAATACAAGAAAAGGTACAATCCATTTCGCAATATTACTATTAAGTATTATCTAAAATATGTGGACAGGATTATTGCCGTAAGCCAATCTTTGAAAGATGTTTTGAATCAAAACTATATCCGTAATGTGGAGGTCATTCACAATGGTATTGATACGAATGACTGGCAAGTCGATGCTTCTATAACGAGCGCCTTTAAAGAAAAATATAATCTTCAGGATAAAAAGATTGTTTTATTTGCCGGTCGGTTAAGTGAAGCGAAAGGTGGGAATCAGGCTATCCATGCTATGGTCGAAGTAGTGCGCGAAGTCCCCAATGCGGCTTTACTTGTGGCTGGCACGGAAAATGCCTACACCGGAGAAATGAAGATTCTTGCCCGGACACTCGGTATTGCAGGCAACCTGATTTTTGTTGGTTGGTTGTCTGGTGATGAACTTAAAGCGATGTATCGGAATGGCGAAGTGCTGATTGCTCCATCTATTTGTTTCGATGCGTTTCCCACTACTATTCTGGAAGCAATGGCTTGCGGTAAACCTGTCGTGACCACCTGTTTCGGCGGAGCAAAGGAGATGGTATCCGATGGCGAGACCGGTTATATTGTGAATCCTTTTGATGTAACTCTGTTGGCCGGGAAGATAACCGAACTACTCGTACATTCCGATAAGGCGAGAACATTTGGAGAGGCCGGTCTTGAGAGAATTAAAAATGATTTTAATCTGGAAAAAATGGCCAGAGAGTATTTGGACACATACGCTGGAATGTGTTAATGTGTAACGACTTTTAGGCCGCCATAATGAAAAATCAGTTATAAATTATGGACAATAATCGCTTTAATATTATTGGCATCATACCGGCGAGAATGGGATCCTCGCGATTTCCCGGTAAGCCCTTGGAAAAGATTTTGGGTATATCAATGATCGGGCATGTTTATCATCGAAGCAAGATGAGTAATCTGCTGAAGGAGGTTTATATCGCCACTTGTGACAAAGAGATAGCGGACTATGCCGATTCCATCGGCGCCAAATGGATAATGACCAAAGATACCCATGAGAGGGCTTCGAACAGGACTGCTGAAGCGATGTTAAAAATCGAAGAAGAGACGGACGACGAGTTAGATATTGTTATTATGATTCAGGGAGATGAACCGATGATTGTACCCGAAATGATCGATATGGCCATAAAACCGTTTCTGGAGGATTCATCTGTAGAAGTTGTGAATCTTATGGCCCCAATACGGAGTGTGGAAGAGCATCATGATCCAAATTGTCCAAAAGTCGTGGTGGATAAAAATAATTTTGCCATCTATTTCTCCAGAGAACCGATACCTTCGAGAAAAAAGTGGAAGGAGGAGACTGTGCCGATGTTCAAACAAGTGTGCGTGATACCGTTTACTCGCAATTTTCTTTTGAAATTTAACGAACTAGAACCGACACCGCTCGAAATAATCGAATCCATAGATATGAATAGGGTTCTGGAGCATGGTTATAAAGTCAAGATGATTTTGACAGATGTGGAAACTTACAGTGTCGATACGCCGGAAGATTTGGTAAAAGTGGAAAAAAAGATGTTGGGCGACAAATTGATCGATAATTATGTCCGCAACTAGTATCATTATCCGAACATTTAACGAAGAAAAGCAAGTTGGCAACCTTCTTCGCGCCATCGAGAGACAGGACTATAAAGATTATGAACTTATTGTCGTAGATTCGGGATCTACGGACAGGACTCTGGAGATTGTCAAAGAGTTTCCTGTGAAGATAATATCCATAGACAGCAAAGACTTCACCTTCGGTTACTCGTTGAATATCGGATGCAAGGAAAGTACGGGCAAGTATCTGGTCATGGTTTCTGCCCACACTCTGCCTAGAGATGAGAAGTGGCTCTCCAATTTGATCGCGCCGTTTGACGATGAAAAGATAGCCAATGTCTACGGTCGTCAACTTGGTCATTCAACTTCAAAGTTTTCTGAAAAGATGGATTTCGAAAGAACCTTTGGCGCCGAACCCCTGGTTTCAAATACACTTTTAGATTATGTCAATAATGCCAATGCGGCGATAAGAAAAGATTTATGGGAAAAGCACCCGTTCGATGAATATTTATTCGGGCTCGAAGATTTGGATTGGGCGAAATGTATAACCGCTGAGGGGTATTTGATTCGATATGAACCGAGCGCCGCCGTGCACCATATTCATAATGAAGCGTGGCATCAAGTTTTCAATCGGTTTAGACGAGAGGCCATTGCTGCCGTCAGAATCGGATTGAAGCATCCGCCACAAGCAAGAATTAGTTTTGTTCGTGCTCTCATTAATTTTTTACGAGATTGTCTAAGTTCTTTTCCAAACTATTCCCTGACTAGATTAGAGGAAATGACCAGGTTTAGATACTATCAATGGAAGGGAAGCAGGACCGGCTGGTTACAAGGAAAGAACCTTGATTTTCATAGAGAGAAAAACAGCATTTTTCATCCAGATGAGAATCAGGCGATTGTTATTAGAAGTAAAAATAAAGCAAACATAGAAAGTATGTCTATTCCGGAAATGAGACCGGGAGACATGTTAATTAAAGTTGATTATGTGGGTGTTTGTCGTACTGATATAGAGGTGTATGAGGGTACTTTAGGTTATTATCGTGACGGTATAGCCAGCCACCCGATTGTGCCTGGTCATGAGTTTTCTGGGACGATTGTAAAAATCGGATCAAATAATAAATTTCAAGAGCGATTCAAATTGGGTCAGAGAGTAGTCGGAGAATGTGTTCTGTCCAGAGGAAAAGATTCGGAGAGAAAAGAAGTTGGTGTAATTAATTACAATGGCGCCTATAGTAAATTTATTGTCATACCTGGGGATGTCATACACAATATACCTGATGGTGTCGACTCAAAAACTGCGGTGCTGACTGAACCTTTGGCAGTTGTTCTACGCGCCTTAAGGCGACTTGAATACAGATTATCAAAGAACTCCAAGATTGCCGTGATTGGTGCGGGTCAGATTGGGAATTTATGTACCCAAATACTGGCCTTTCGTAGATATAAAATTGATTTATTTGATAATGTAGCCGAGCGACTCTGTCTCTTGCCAGACATAACGAATCGTACGAGCACTGAATTAACCGATCTGGATAATTTTGATGTGATTATAGAAGCAACAGGATCAAAAGATGTTCTAGAGAAAGTGCTAAAGGAAAGTTCACTCGATAGTACAATTTTACTCCTAGGGTTCCCTTACGGTGATATTGAATATAACTTTGAAGATATTGTAGGACAAGAAAAAGTTATCATAGGTTCCGTCGGCGCAGATAGTGAAGATTTTGATGAGGCCCTTAATCTTCTTTCTGATCTTGATATGGTACCTTTTGTTCAAGTTGTTATGCCGTTGAAAAATTTTGAAGAAGCATGGCAAGCCCATAAATCATTAAAACATCTAAAGATTCTCTTAAAACCGTGAAAGTATTTGGTAAAGACATAATATGAAATACAAAGCCCTAATATCCGCCCCATATTTCCAGCCAATTGCTCAAAAATACCAAGAACGATTTGAAAAGGAAGGTATTGAAATGGTTATACCTAAAGTTAATGAGCGGCTTTCTGAATTGGAACTCCTTAGTCTTGTCGGTGATATAGACGCGATACTTTGTGGAGACGATCGCATAACTAGAAAGGTTATAGAGTCCGCTCCCAAGCTCAAAGTCATTTCTAAATGGGGGACTGGTATTGATTCAATTGATCAAGAGGCGGCCAAAGAACATGGCATACCCGTCAGAAATACGTTAAATGCTTTCAGCGTGCCGGTTGCCGATAGTGTTTTGGGTTACATACTATGTTTTGCCCGTGACATTATTAATTTGGATAGGAAAATGCGCGAAGGGATCTGGATGAAAAAACTGACCATCACTTTAAGCGAGTGTACGCTCGGGATTATAGGATTGGGAAATGTCGGAAATCAAGTATTAAAGAGGGCACAGGCCTTTGGTATGAAAGTTATTGCGAATGATATAAAGGATATGGCATTTGATATTATGGTTCCTCTAGATAAATTGTTAAAAGAAGCCGATTTTGTTAGTGTCAATTGTGATCTTAATCCAACGAGCCTCCATCTCATCAACGAGACAACTCTAGCCATGATGAAACCAACCGCGTATCTTATCAATGCCGCTCGCGGTCCTATTGTGGATGAAAAAGCTTTAATCAATGCGTTGCAAAAGGGAGCGATAGCTGGCGCGGCCTTGGATGTTTACGAAGAAGAGCCACTTCCATTAAATAGCCCATTAAGAAAAATGGAGAATGTCATTCTTTCTCCCCATAACACCAACGGAAGTCCGCGCGCATGGGAGTATGTGCATGAAAATACGGTTAATAATTTAATTGAAGTTCTCAAAAGTGGAAATAAATAAAAAAGGAAGCGTATTAGTAGTGTTTGGTAACGATTTACCTGCGAAGAAAGGGCAGTGGTGGAAACAGTTCGATATAGTAATAGCTCCAAAGAAATTAGAGGCAAAGATACTTCAATGTGGACTTTCCTATATTGATCTGAATAGTTTGGTTGATCCAGGAAATGTGCAGGAGGCCTCGGAGCTTGCCAGAACACTTTCACGTTTGAAGTTATCAGATGGTCGTCGCGTATCCAAATTTGTTAATTATCATGGATATGAACTCTGGTGGATGCATTATGATGACATTTGTTACAAATTCTGTTTTCCCTTTACTCAATATCGCACTCTCTTAACCTATCTGAAGAATTGCGAGTTGATTTATCTATATAAGCCGCCTTTTGCTAGTCTATTTCGATATTTCCTAGAGGCGCACAAATCTAAATATGAAATTGTCGAGGAATTTTCACAAACAATTCCTTCGGTTGGCACTTTTGTCCAGCTCTTACTCTCGCTTATATCTTTTCCATGGTTGGTTGTGAGACGTGCCCGACTAATGGTCTGGACTAGTGATCAATTTGATCTGCCGCGCACTCATGATTTCAGAATGGCGTATATTTACGACGAACTTTACAAGAAAAAACTTGCCTTTGTTGAATTTATCAGGAGCATGGAATCGACGCGCACGGTTATACATCATGCCATATTGCGTCGCAGACCGGCGATATATTCATATGCTATCGTGACCGTCACTCACTTCTTGGCTGTTGTTTTGAAAGGAAGAGGGAGTGACAAAAAAACACTAAATTTGCGTTTAGGCGCGCATGATAATCCCGAAGATGATTTCTGGTTTTCGGTGGCGACTTGCTATCTGCTAAATGTTACTGGCGATATCTGGTCGATTCAGGCCATACGATTCATTCTAAGATGTATTGGGATACGGGCGGCGATTATCTCGGCAGCCGTCAACCGAAACTTTCATGAGGTGCTGGCTTGTAAGTTGTTGGGTATAAATATAGTAGGAATTCAACACGGACTTTCTCCCAGGTATTATTTCGTATCCGATTATATGTTTGATTTTGATGGAGAGAAAATGATGTCAGTGGATAGATACGGTCTCTGTTCAGCATGGTGGAAGGAATATTACATTAAGAACAGTAAAGCTTATAAATCGGATCAACTGTTTGTCTCGGGCCCCATGCGTCCACTACAACAAAAATCTCTTTCTTATCTTCCTAGCAATGCTACTGCTGTCATTAAGGTACTTTTTGTATCAGAACAATTATGCGTTCCTTCAGAAAGCCTGCCTTTTTTACTGACACTAATGGAGACGGCGAACATATCTCTCTACATAAAATTTCGCACCTATCATGATGGATTCGAAGAATGGCTAAAGGAAAATCGTCCAGAGATCTTGGAAAAAATTGGTAAAGGGAAAATACTTCGAGGCGCCATGCATGAAGCTATTTCGCAGTGTGATGCTGTGGTTGGTTCTCATAGCACTGGTGTGATGGAAGCGCTATTACAACTGAAGCCGCCTATTTTCTTTCTGACTAAAAAATGGGGAGACTATTTCGATTTGAGTGATTGTGATCTGGAATATAAATTCTTTGCGAGAAATCCCCGGGAATTGGTAGATTGCGTAAGAAAAAGCGAAGAAATACCCAGAGATACTTTGAAGAAACTTCAAGAGAGATTCTTCGGTGATCCATATCAAAACGGCAGTAAATGGGTTGTTGAGCAGGTGGAAGATATTTTGCGCAACACTCGTCAATAAATCATTTGCATTTTGTGTAAAAATGTGTTTCCATTATATCAGACTTAAATTGGATCTTTGTAATACGAAAGGAGTGCGCTGAAAATGAAGAATTTTCTGTTGATTTACCCGACCCAAATTACTGAGGCGCCGATGACATTAGCTATGCTCGGCGCAGTTCTAAAACAGGAGGGTTTCCAAGTTCATACTTGTGTAAACACTTTTGGTCGACCGCTTCAAGTCGAGGATTTTGTTAAAAAGGCCACAGAGGTGAGGGCGGATTATGTCGGCATTTCAATGCTGACGTTTCAGTGTCTTTTTGTTTACGACATCGTTCGCGCTCTCAAGGCGAAGGGGTTCAAAGTTGTTCTTGGGGGGCCGCACCCGACCGATTGTCCTAGTGAAAGCATCGACGCCGGTGCGGATGTGGTTGTACTTGGAGAGGGTGAAGAAACTCTCCGAGACATTGTTCAAGGCAGACCTCTACAAGACATTCCTGGTGTCGTCACCAAGGACGTTTCAAACACAAAAAGACGCGCAAGGCTTGATATAAATGTCTTGCCGACACCAGACCTGGATGTGTTTGATACGGAGGTTTTTCGGCAGGAGGACGGACTCATCAAAGGTTTCCATCGCGTCTACACAAGTCGCGGGTGTCCGGGGTGTTGCACCTTTTGCGACTGGAAAGTTTTTGGCCAGGCGTTTAAAGAGTACGATATCCAAAAAGTAGTAGCCGACATCGAACGGCGTAAGGTTGAATTTGGCATTACGAGTTTCTCGATAGCGGATGACTGCTTCACAGTCAACCCGAATCGTGTATTTGAGTTCTGTCGACTCATCAAGGGGCTTGGGGTAAGTTGGCGGGCAAACTCGCGTGCCAATCTGGTAACCGAAGAGATGCTTCGAGCGATGAAAAATTCCGGATGTCACTCCGTGATGTTTGGTCTTGAGAGCGGCGACCCTGAAACGTTGAGAAAAATCGGCAAAATGGTAACACTTGAGGAAAATATCAGGGCCCCAAAGCTCGCTCACAAAGCAGGACTTGAGGTCTATGGCTGTCTCATGGCAGGGTTTCCTTGGGAAACTCCTGCTCATGTAGAGAATCAACTGAAGTATATCAGGGAGGTCTGGAACGATGTTTCGCTCTTTCAGGTTTCCGGTTCGCTTATGCCGTTCCCAGGATCTGCGATATATAAAAAATACGCCAAACAATGCGGGTTTGAGAATTTCTGGTTACAGCCGGAATACCAGGACTTCAGTGTTCAGGTATATCAAAACGCCGCAAACCCCTTTAGGGTCAGCACCTTCTACCAGCGTCAGTTGTTTGATGATACTTATATTCAGGAGGAATACTTCTTCAAGTACACTACGGAATATAAACAGGCTGTCAGAAAACTGGTGCGGGAAATCGGGCGACACAACCTACCTTTCATGTTCAAAGGACAACCTCTGAAACAGAGGTTGTTTCTAGGGCTATCCGACTTGTCGATGGCCATGTCAGTCGTATTTCCCAGTCTTGAAAAGAAGATTGGTGGAGCACTCTTTCATGGCCGAAGTAAGGTTGAGAGAATCCGTGACCAGCGTCGCGGATTTACCAAAAGTCACCAAACGATTTAAGAAAGGAGAAAGTTCACACAGAAGGGTTCGTCATGTATTGGCGGGCCCTTCCTTTTATTAAAAAATTCTTTGTCCGTAGACATTGCGATGGGCAGGGTTTATGATTACCGCTATGAAAATCTTCAAGCAGGCGCGTTGGAAATTTTTACTCGGAGTTTTCAAGATCAAAAGATTTGTCAATAGATGGTTTGGTGTACGTCGATTGGATTATGGACCAAAAGATATTTTCATATTGACCGATACTCTTAGGGAGTGGGAAACACGAGCGCGAAGTGTCGGTAAGGAGCCTAAAACCGTGCCGTGGCTTGAAAAGCATGGGGGAGTTGGTACTGTGTTTTATGATATAGGAGCTAATATCGGCGCGTATTCACTTGTCGCTGCGGCGCAGGGAGCCAGGGTCATAGCCTTTGAACCAGCACCGCATAATTTTTATAAAATTCATGAGAATATACTTTTAAATAAACTGAACGATAAGATCACCGTGGTGCCGCTTGCCCTGGCCGAAAACGAAGGTGTCATCGTATCTTATATCGTAGTCAAAACTTTTGGCGCATCGCACAGCTTTTCTTTTCAGGAAAAACCGTCTGAGACTTTGCCCGCCCAGTCTTTTTTGGCCATAGATTTAGATACTTGCATGAAGACCTTTTCGTTTCCTCTGCCCACTATGATGAAAATAGATGTTGACGGAGCGGAAAAAGATGTAATAAATGGGGCGCGAACGCTTCTTAGTAATCCTTATCTTAAACATCTTCTCGTTGAAATAGTAGACGAGTTAAGCGCCGAGCTGATACGAGATCTTGCAAATATGGGGTTTAAGCTTGTTGATCAGGAAATAGCTGGTACGGGCGCCACAAATTACATATTTGAACGGCTATGAAGCCGCCATGTGGCCATGTTAATTAACATACCGATAAAAGACATCAGAACGTGTGTGGATATTAAGCCAAGTATTCCCCCGAAGATGCCCAAGACGACATAAAGCAATACTCTGATAATACTTTGGATAAAATTGCTGATAAAGCTTAGTCTGGATAATTTTTGGGAAGTAAGCAAGAGGCCTATATAGCGATTTGGCAGGGCGAAGATAAAACTGACAGCGAGCAGTTGTGAATATAATACTCCCTCTAGATATTTCGGCAGAAGATATTTAAATAAGTATGGAGAGAGTACAAAATATCCAACAAAGCATACTGCGCCCACGGCCATGCCTTGGAAAATTCTTGTATAGAAGACTTTATTTAGTTCCTCCGGTGTTTTTGTGGAAAATTTTGGTAGCCCTATGCCGATTAAACTTTTTATCAAAGGGACGACTCTATCCGGTATGGCCGTGGCTAGAGAGTATACGGCCAGTTGGGTCGCTCCCCAGAAATGACTTAAAATTATTTTGTCAATCTGAGAAACGATAGGGGCCAAAAAGCCAATGAATGTTAGTTCGCGGCCGTATTTTAAGACATCACTTGAAGGTGTGTCGGGCGGGTGGAAAATACGCAAGGTTATGATATAGAAAATTGCTGTTGAGACGAATGTAGTAAACGAGTATGCGACTACGAGCCAGATAATCTTGCCTCCAGACATGATAGCCACAACCATGCCCGCCACGTATATAAACGTTGAGCCGGCGCTAAAAATACTGTTGTATCGGAAACTTTTCTTTCCTTCAAGATAAGCGCCGTAAGTGTTAAGGGCAAAAGTTAAGGGTGAAAAGATACCCATGACTAGAAGTGAGATTCCCAAATACTGATTGTCGTTTAATAAGTAATATGTGCCTAAGATCAAAAAGGCGATGAACTGCATTACGTTCCATTTCATCTGATATTTAACGGATGTTCTAAGGGCACCGTCATTACCGGCCGCAACTGCTTGAACAATCGCCTGATTCATTCCGGTCAGAGTAAAAATATTTAACGCTCCCGCCAGAGAAAGAATATATTTATAGAGACCGTAAGTTTCCTTGGGCAACAGATTGGCAAAAAGTATAATGAGACCTAGAGAAAGGATATTGGAGATTGCCTGTCCCGATATCTGCCAAAAATTGCCTTTGGCCAGATATACCATATCGGCCTTGAAGAATCTCTCGGTGCCGCGGAGAAACTGATGGGTCTTATTACGCAAATTTTGCATTACAGTAGCACTATCATAGGATAAATTTAATTTTTTGTATATTTTTCAAAAATATGGTACAATTATATCAGACCAAAAGTTCTATATGTTAGGTGTGAAAGGAGTATAGACATGAGTTTCAATGTTCTTTTTATTTACCCGAATTTTCGGGGTGAAACCCTGGTTCCACCGGGTGTCACGCTGTTGTCACGCATTCTCAAGAATAACGGTTTTGTAGTCGACGTGTTTGATACGACCGACTATGGTCTTGATCTTGCCAAAGATTATGAAAAACTAACTGAAGAGACACTCGGGGTCCGGCCGTCTCCGCATCGCAAACTCAAGAACACGGAGCGCGATGTTTGGGTCGATCTTAATGATAAGATCAATTCATTTCAGCCCAATATCATCGCGATGTCGTGTACCGAGAGCACTTTTCTTCTTGGTGTCGAGGTTGTGAAGCACATCAAGCATCGAGATTCTCGTGATATGCCTGTGGTTCTTGGTGGTTCTTTCGCAACTTTCGCTCCGGCGCGGGCGCTGGATTTTGTTGAGATTGACATGGTCATTATCGGCGAGGGTGAAAAATCTCTTCTCGAACTCTGTCAACGGATGGAGCGAGGGGATTCGTGGCGGAGTGTGGCGGGTATCGCGTTTCGTGATCGTTGTGGCGCGTTTCATCAGAATCCACCACAGCCTCCGGTGAATCTTGATGATAATCCTACCGATTTCGATCTCGGACTCTTTGATCCAGAACGACTTGTTCGTCCTATGGCAGGCAGGCTCTACCGGATGGCGCCAGTCGAAACCATCAGGGGTTGTGTTTTTCATTGTAATTTCTGCAACTCCCGAAACACCGGAAGCAGGAAGAAATCAATGGCTAAGGTTCGGGAGGAACTTCTGTACTACAAGAGCGTGCATCACGTTGAATATAACTTCTTCTGGGCTGACACGTTCTTGATGATGTCATCTCGAGAGCTCGATGAGTTCTGCGAAATGTATCGAGATGTGGGTCTGCCTTTCTGGGTACAAACGAGAATTGAAACCGTGACCGATTGGCGTCTTCAAAGATTGAAGGAGGTCGGTCTGCACCGTGTAGCTTTCGGCATAGAGAACGGGGACGAAAAGTTCCGGCAGAAAGTGGTGTTGAAAGAGTTCTCAAATGCCGAAGCGGTGAGAGCACTGGAGATTACTGCGGCGATGGGCGTCACTTACAATACCAATAACATGGTGGGTTATCCTCACGAAACGCGTGAAATTGCCACGGAAACAATTGAACTCAATCGGCGGTTTCCTAAAGTAGACACGACCAATTGCTTCACGTTTACCCCGTACTACGGTACGCCGGCGAGAGATGTGGCAGTGAGGGCGGGGTTCATGTCTCATGATGTAATCGCACCGGGTAATGCCGAGGACTCGATTCTCACGATGCCGCAGTTTCCGAAAGACGAAATTCGGAAATTGCGAAAAACATTTGCGCTGTATGTGAAGTTTCCAAAATCTCGCTGGCCTGACATCCGGCGGGCGGAAGAGGAAACACCGGAGGGTAATGTTCTGCTCCGAGGACTTCAAGCAGAGTATAGGGCGGAGTTTTTTGGGGAACCTAAAATTTCGTTCTAATTGTCTCGCAACTCGGTTCTCATGGCCCCACTCTCGATTCATCGGGAGTGGGGCCGATTCTTGTTAATTTTATTTTATGGTAGAATCAACTCTAATGCTTTCTAAATATTCTAAGTATCTGATTTTCACGGGGCTCTTTTTAATCCCGTTTATTCCATTTCTTGTATCCAGCGCTTTTTTCTTTCCTTTCATTACTACCAAAGCCTTCGCTTGGAGGATTATTGTTGAGATTGTCTTTGCCGCTTGGTTGCTTTTGGCTTTCTTGGATACTGCTTACCGTCCCAAGAAATCACTTATTCTTTATTCAATACTCGGCTTTCTAGCCATAATAGGTTTGGCTGATATTTTTGGCATTACTCCGATTAAGAGTTTCTGGTCCAACTTTGAAC
>Ga0209542_10003685_pt1 | contig 32485 bp, 34 predicted proteins | sample RifCSPhighO2_01_FD_184028 | JGI IMG/M metagenome (GOLD analysis project Ga0209542, IMG submission 184028) | Soil microbial communities from Rifle, Colorado - Rifle CSP2_plank highO2_0.1 (SPAdes) (version 2) | ecosystem: Environmental > Terrestrial > Deep subsurface > Rock core/Sediment ... | reverse complement strand
CGCCAAAAATTCTGAATTCGTTTGGGAAATTCGGCGGGAATCCTTGGGACGCGCTTCGCGCGTCCCGCATTTTGGCTTCCAAAAAACCGATGAGTTCCCTACTGGTGCCCTTGGAGGGAATTGAACCCCCATTGCTGGTTCCGAAGACCAGTGCTCTATCCATTAAGCTACAAGGGCGTTTTTACTTTTAAACCAATTAAAATCTTTCGCTGTCTTTCTTCTATGGCAATTAGCACAACGAACCTCGCATTTTTTTATTTCCTCCTTTATTTTTTCTAGAGGATAACCACGTCTTATCAAAGACGACACTGCTTTAAATTTTGGAATTTTACCCATATGGTCAAATTCAAGAACTGTGATATCAGATTCGGCGCAGTCTTTACAAGGATTTTTTGAAAAATATTGCTTTAGATAATTAAATAATTCTAATTTTATTTCAGAATTTCTATTTCGTGCTTTTTTTAAATAGTAATCCCTGTTCTCATTATAGTGATTTTTCACTAATAATCTAGTACATTCTTTGCACTGACTCTGGCGCAAACCTGAAGTTTTTATTTTGAAGTTGAACTCATTGATCATTTTTTCTTTTTTACATCTCGTACATATTTTCATTCTGTTAAATATAACATAATAAACTTCGGATTGCAATACAGATTCGAAGTTAAACATTGCATTGGGTTTTTTAAAATACTATAATAAAAGTATTCAATTTTTAATTGAAAGCGGTCATAGTTTAGTGGTAAAACACGTCCTTGCCAAGGATGAAATTGGAGTCCGATTCTCCATGGCCGCACAAAAAACATACTGTCCTTTACTTATATCCATCTAAATAAGGATTTTATTGAAAGTGGGGATAAGTATGTTAGTAATGTTTATAAAGGACATACTAAAAAGTTGTCTTTTAGAATGATTTTTGTTAAAATAGCTTGTTAAATAAGGATACTTTAATAAAAGACATATATTTAATAAAAAAGTTTCACGTGAAACTTCACTAAGCAAGATACAACATATGCCTAAAGTTTTTACTTCTGAAAAACAAAAGATAGGAGAAATAGGAGAGAATATTGCTGAAAAGTTTCTCGTGAAACATGGTTTTTTAGTCTTAGATAGAAATTATACTAAAAAATGGGGTGAAATAGACGTTGTGGCTAAGAAGGATAATAAGTTGTATTTTATAGAAGTTAAAAGTGTTTCAGGCGTGTCCGCCAAAGCTTTAGCGTCGGCGGATGAAACAACCGGCTCTAGACCGGAAGACAACATGCATCCTTGGAAGCTGAAACGTTTGTCGCGGACAATTCAAACCTATCTTTTAAGCAAAAAAATTGCAAATGACATAGAGTGGCAAGTGGATCTCTTGGTGGTTTATTTAGATTTAAAATCCCAAAAAGCTAAGGTAAAAGTGGTAAGCGATGTTATTTTGTGATATATTGGATTAGTTTTAAAGTCAAAGCGGGCCTACCCGCCGAAGCTTTAGCGAAGGCGGGCTGTAGTATACCGGTAGTACAAGCGCCATCATTTTAGAGAGCGTTTAAACGCTGTGGTATTATAATAGTTAATTTTAATTTAACAATTTCGGGCTGTAGTATACCGGTAGTACAAGCGCTTTGGGAGCGTTTAGACTGGGTTCGATTCCCAGCAGCCCGACATGACTTCATTTGCTTTACTTTTTACTCTTGCATCAATAGGAATCAGCGAAACCGTTTATCTTATTCGTACAAGAATTAATTCTGAAAAACCGGTCTGTTTAATTGGAGATGATTGCATGACAGTGCTGTCTAGTCGGTACAGTAAATTTTTTTTTATCCATAATGATGTTTTAGGATTACTAGTATATATAATAATTTCACTCATTGCCGCCCTTTTGGTAATTGGAGTTTCGCCAATACCGCTGTGGAGCTTATTTATTAAAATTCTCGTTAGCATTGCTTCCATTGCGTCTTTTGTTTTTACCTATCTTCAGTGGCGAGTTATTCGCGTTTGGTGTTTCTGGTGTTTAATGTCGGCATTTACAATTTGGCTTATGGGGCTTATAGTATTAATAAGTTCTTTAATTTAAATGAGCAGAACTTCTTTTCACATCTTAAGAGTTGGACTTGCCATAACTTTTTTATGGATTGGCGTTTTGATTTTCAAAGAACCTGAAGCTTGGGGAGGATTTATACAGCCGTGGGTAGCCGATTTAGTGCCTATATCCATCAAACAGGCAATGATAGGAACAGCCTTTTTGGATATAGTTATCGGTATTTTGCTATTAATTGATTCTTTGGTTTGGCTCGCAGCCTTGGTGGCCGCGGGTCATTTATTTGTCGTTCTAACCGTAAGTGGCATCAATGAGGTAACCGTGAGAGATATTGGAATTTTAGCGGCAGCGCTGACCCTGATGGTTGACTCTTTGCCGAAAAATTTTATAGACAAGATAAATTCAACTGGATTAACTTCGCGGGATTAGTTTAATGGTAAAATGTCAGTTTTCCAAACTGAGGTTGGGAGTTCGATTCTCCCATCCCGCACCACAAAAAATTAATTTATGACAACAATATATTTATATACATTTGTGAGCGTTATAGCAGTCAGTCTGATTTCGTTTATAGGCATTTTTACTCTCTCTTTGAGAGAAGAATTGTTACGTAAATATATTTTTATATTTATCAGTGTTGCGGTCGGCGCTCTTTTGGGTGACGCCCTGATACACTTGATACCTGAAGCATTTGAGGACTCTGCAAACGGGGTACTGACAAGTATTTTAGTCATCGCGGGCGTTCTTTTCTTTTTTATTTTAGAAAAATTTCTGCACTGGCACCATCACGGAGAAGACAAAGAAGAACCGAACATTCACCCTGCTGGACAGTTGGTGCTTTTTTCAGATGGCATTCATAATTTTATAGATGGAGTAGTCATCGGTGCGAGTTTTTTGATAAGCATTCCCGTAGGACTGGCCACGACCCTAGCTGTGATTTTGCACGAAATACCCCAAGAAATAGGGGATTTTGCAGTACTTTTGCACTCTGGGTACACTAAATCTCGCGCGTTGTGGCTTAACTTTTTATCAGCCCTGTTGTCAATTTTAGGAGCTGTTGTCGTACTCACCCTAGGAGAGATTGCTGAAAATTCGGCTATGTGGTTTCTACCACTCGCAGCCGGAGGATTTATCTATATCGCAGTGGCGGATTTAATACCAGAGCTTCATAAAACCAAAGAAGCCAGGCATTCCATTATGCAAATAGTAGCGGTTATAGTCGGAGTTCTGGCTATGGTTGCACTTGCTTATTTGGAGTGAATTTATAAAAAAACTCTCTTATACTTTAAATAACTAAAAAGGATTTTTGGCGCCGATTGTTTCAAAATGCAGATGTGAGCCGGTAGAGTTGCCGGTGGAACCGACAAAGCCTATTATTTGTCCTTGAGAAACGGTTGCTCCGGACGTGGTGCCTAATTTAGACATATGCGCGTAGAGAGTTTTTACGCCATTGGGATGCTGAATGACAACGTAAGTTCCGAAGCCTCCATTTCGGCCGGAGCGGGCAATTAGGACTGCCCCATCCGCGGCGGCTTGGATTGGAGTGCCGGTTGGCGCCGCCATATCTACTCCTTTATGTCCGGGTTTTATCCCTCTGGTTTTTCTACCACCCGGAACTGGATTTTTGAAGTAACCAGCCACGCTTGGCATTGAAGAATATGAATTATCTCCTTTTATTCTACTTCCACTTTTTGGTTTTGGCGTCGTTTCATTCAACATTTCAACGCCCGGAATCATTAATTTTTTTCCAACAGCCAGTTTTGCGTCCAGGTTAATGTCATTAGCAAATAGTATTTCATCCACTTCAATCTTATAAAGGTTTGCTATGCCCTGAAGCGTTTGGCCTTTAGTGACAGTGTGTTCTATGCCGGAAAAAGGCAAAATTAAAAGCACATCGCCTTCTTTTAGGCTATCACCCTTTTTCATTTCATTGACAGACAAGATAGTGTCAACGGATACACCAAACATATCAGCGATCTCGGAAATCGTGTCTCCTTTTCTCACTACATAAATACTTGTTTGATCCAAAGAAAAATCTCCACTGTCTGGGCCGCCAAGAGCATTTAGGGGGCTGACTACAGGGAGAAGAGCATTGTCAGAAACAATATTAATACTTGTATTTTTATCAATTTGGCCAATTTTGTCGTTTTTGTCCTTAAAAATTGGGACAGAAGAGACATTTGCCTGCAGAAGTGCCATGGTTTGTGAATTATCTTCAGACTGGCTTGTAGCTATATCCGCATAAGCTTCAGTGCCCATAATGTAAGAGAGAAATCCAGCTTTAACTTCTATTGGTACGGCCAAAAACCCCAAAAACGTCCCAAACACTAGGAAAAAAGTCAAAATATAGCTCTTTATTTTAAATAGATGTTTTATAAAATAAAGTATTATCGCGAGAGTACCTTTCTAAACCTTATTTTACAAGGGTAGAATCACAGGACGACCGAATTGTAGTGCGTCCGCTTCCGCTGTTAATGACGGATGACGGATAAGGTTCTCACGATGGTTACTATCGTCTCTAGCATTCAGTCATTTGGCACCGCGCCTCTCTTCAGGACTATTTGTTTAGGGTATCTCAAAACAGGCCTCAAGTCAACCAAGCTGGGGATAACCCTTTTTGATATTTTAAGCGCATTACATTGCCTAAAAGTTGGCATTTTTGTTTAATAATGTTATTATATCTTTGATTTATCAATTAATTAGCTTGTGTTCGGACACATAGTAATGTTCTCTTTTTAAAGAACAATACTGCAGTTCGAACAGGAGCTTTAGCCCGCCCTGTCCCACTTTTGCGGAACAGGGTGGGCCTAAGAACAATATGCAAAAAAAAGAATACTCGGTTGAGATTGGAGGGCGGACACTTACTGCCATCTTTACGGATTTGGCAGAACAAGCCAGCGGAGCGGTAATGTTAAAATATGGCGAAACTGTCGTTTTGGCGACTGCCTGTATGTCCAAGGACAGCCAAAAGAGCCTCGGTTACTTTAATTTGACGGTTGACTATACGGAAAAATTTTATGCGGCCGGCAAGATTTTAGGTTCCCGTTTTGTAAGAAGAGAGGGGAAACCGTCAGAAGACGCTATTTTGGCCAGTCGGGTCATAGACAGAACCCTTCGCCCGTTGTTTGATCAATCAATTTGCCATGCGATACAAGTAATCGTCACGGTTATTTCTGTGGATGACAATGATCCGACTATACTAGCAGTCAACGCCGCTTCGCTGGCTCTGGTTGTTTCCAATATTCCTTGGGCTGGGCCTATAGGGTGTGTGCGCATTGGTAAATATGACAGTGAAGACTTAAAAATCAATCCTTCACAAAAGTTACGCGAAGACGACTCGCAATATAAATTTGATCTTATTGTTTGCGGAAAAAATGGGAATATAAATATGATCGAAGCAGCCGCTCATCAAACAAGCGAAAAAGAACTAGAAGAAGCTCTCACTCGAGCGAGTGAAGAAATCACCAAGCTAGAAGATTTCCAGAAAAAAATAATAGCTGAAATCGGTAAGAAAAAGAGAATTATTAAAAAAGAAGAAATTTATCCAAAGTCGGTAGAACTATTTAATGAAAATATTTTACCTAAAATAGAGGATGCTATTTTCTCCGGCGCAGGCAAAGCCAAGATAGATGAACTGCACAATGTTTGGAATGAAATGGTTGGAGAAAAATATCCGGAGCGAGATGATTTTGTCTCTGATTTTTTTCTGGAAGATAATTTATTTGATGAGACTGAGAACAGTATACTGCACGCTAAAGCCATAAATGAAAACCAACGAGCGGACGGCAGGAGAATGGATGAACTTCGCGGTCTGTATGCGCAGGCTGGGGGAATATCTTCCATTTTGCACGGCTCTGGAATTTTTTATCGTGGCGGGACGCATGTTCTTTCAGTGCTGACACTCGGCGGACCGGAAGACAGGCATTTGGTTGACGGCATGCAGTCAAAAGTTGAAAAAAGATTTATGCATCATTACAATTTTCCGCCTTACTCGGCTGGAGAAGTCGGCCGGGCGGGATTTACTAACCGCCGAGAAGTTGGACACGGAGCGCTGGCTGAAAAAGCGCTGGCGATGGTGTTGCCTAGCGTGGCCGAGTTTCCATATACCATGCGAATAGTTTCTGAATCTATGGCTTCCAACGGCTCTACTTCTCAGGCTTCAATCTGCGCGTCCATTTTGGCGCTGATGGATGGCGGAGTACCTATCAAAGCGCCAGTTGCCGGTATCGCTATGGGGCTTTTTTATGAATCGGATAATAAATATAAGATTTTGACGGATATTCAGGGACCGGAAGATCATTATGGAGATATGGATTTCAAAATTGCGGGAACGAGAGACGGCATAACCGCTATTCAACTTGACGTGAAAGTGGAAGGCGTGCCGATAAAAATATTGGGTGAAGCTATGAAACAATCCAAGAGCGCGCGAGTAGCCATAATAGACAGAATTGAAAAAGAAATTCCGTTTTCACGCAAAGAAATATCTCCCAACGCGCCGAAAATATTAATTATAAAAATTAAACCGGATCAAATCGGAATGGTGATCGGCGGAGGCGGGAAAACCATCAAAGACATTAAAGAGAAAAGCGGAGCGGAAATAACAATTGAAGATGACGGCACGGTTTATTTTACCGGCAAGAACGGTTCGACGGAAAAAGCTAAAGAAATAGTTTTGGAGATGACCCATGAGTTTACCGTTGGCGAAGTGTTAAAAGGCGAAGTGGTAAAAATTGCCGATTTTGGGGTCTTTGTGCGGCTTAATACTTTTACGGACGGCATGGTGCATATCTCCGAGATGTCGCCATTTCGCGTGGAGCGGGTTTCGGATATAATAAAGGAAGGGATGATTGTTCCCGTAAAAGTGATTAAAGTTGATAGCGTTATGGGCAAAATCAGTCTGTCTATACGCCAAGCAGACCAGAATTTTTTTAAGAAAATGTAAATTATGGAAAAAAACAATGAAAAATCTGCCGGCGCCCTGCCGGCGCCGGCAGGAGGCGGAAAAAGCAGAGTTATTGAAACTTATGCCGAGGATATGGCGCAGGTGCTGGAAAACGACAAAGGGGGTCTAATAAAAAAAATAATTCACGAAGAAGAAGAACACGAAGCCGAAAAAAGGAATTTATCTCCCCAATCCAAGAAGAACCAATTTTTTATGCTCTTGGGATTGCTCTTGATACTGGCATCTTTCACAACTTTGTTTTTTTTCGTTTCCCAAAAGGATGCTCCCAACATTCCGGCGCAAGAGCAATTTAGGCCCATCATCTTTACTGATAAAAGCGTTTTGGTGGAAGTGGCCGGTTTGAAAAAGAGTGAAATAGAAAAAAAAGTTCTAGATGAAATCAATACAACCACAATAAAAGTAGGCGGAGTAGAAGGAATCTATCTAACCGTTAATAAAAGCCTGATAGGGTTGAGAAAATTTATTGAAAGCATAGACAGCAACTTTATTCCGGGTGACAGAAATTTTATAGATGATAATTTTTTACTGGGTGTCGTAAATAGCAAAATAAAATCGGCCATGCTTAACACGCCAGCCCCGCCAACTTTGGGCGGGAGTCAAGATAAGTTCATTTCTTCTTTGCGGAATGAACCCACTCCTCCTACCAGCAAGGATTTTTTCATATTGCTAAAAATACGTTCCATGGCTGATGTTTTTAATGCGATGCGCTCCTGGGAAAATAAAATATTCCCCGACTTGCATGGATTTTTGGGAGTTGAGCTTTCACCCGACACCAAGTATCTTCTGACCAAAAATTTTGAAGACGGTATTGTGGAAAATAAAAACGCGCGAATTCTTTATGACCAAGAAAATAAAATAGTGATAATGTATGTTTTTGCGGATGATAATTCTGTGATTATAACCACTACTGAAAATGCCGTAGATGAAATAATACTTCGCTTGGCTTCCAGTGAGGTGAAAAAATAAAAAAGTATTTTTTCTTTTTTATTGCGTAGCTGGCAGTTCTATAAAGAAGGTGGAGCCTTTGCCGGCGCCGTCGGACTCGGCCCAAACGCGCCCCTTGTGCTCTTTCACAACCGTTTTTACTGTGAAAAGACCATAACCGGTGCTGTCTACATTTATTTTGATTGAATCTTTACCTCGCCCACCCTCGGTAAACAAATGTTTTTTATCTTCTTCGGTAATGCCGATACCGGTGTCTTTGACAAAAAATAAAATTTTATCATTACGTTTCTCAAGCCCAACAATTATTTTTCCTTCTTTGGTGTATGTAATGGAGTTACTAATCAAATTATTTACCACTTCTTTGAGCCAAAAAACGTCGCCTGTTAAATTGTAAGCACTGTTCCCGCCTGCTAGCGAAGCAGGTTTTATCTCCATTTCTAATTTGAGTCCTTTGGCTTCGGCTCCAATTTTTTTGTCAGCTATAGTTTCCAGAACTATATTTTTAAAATCAATCATTTTCATATCGTATTTAATGAGCCCATTTTGCAAGTTGGCGACATTGAGCACGAGGTCGACAGTCTGTATCCCACCATTGTCAAACTCAAGACCCTGCGTGGCCACCTTTTTGACTTCTGGAGAAATATCGCCAAAAGTGCCGTCCAACATCCCAGCAAAAATATACTTCGTGCGAGTAAACGAGCCCTTAACTTTGTGGGTAATAAGATGCACCAAGCTTTCTCTCTGCTTGATTGAGCTTTCGAGTTCAATGTTAAGCTTTGCCAGTTTTTCTTTCTGGCGAATTTCTTTTTTGACAGATTTAATCAAAAGATAACCAGCAATAGTAACTAAAATGAGTGTTAGTCCAGTAATGACTCGCACGTTTTCTATCTGTCTTATAAATAAAATACCTAAAACTAAAATCCATATTGCAAGCATAAGCACCTGTGTGGCAAATGTCTTAATGTTAAAAGTATGGAATCGAACAATCAGGTAAGCCAAGAATCCAATAAATATCGGCATACCTATTAAGCCGGCTTGGGCTAGTGTCCAGTTTTCTGTAAAACTTCCTATGATATTACCCGAAGAAAATGCTATCAAAAATAATATGATCCCTACACCCAAAATTATTATTTCTTTTTTCCTGTCAGCATTATAAGCCTTTCTGGATTCAAGGGTAGTTAAAAATATAATAGATAATATAAATATTACTTCAACAATGTAGGTGAAATACTGGGCAATAAAACCCTCTATGGCATTACAAAAACCTACATCTACACCAATAAGGTTATATTTAAATGGCAAAAGTATAACTACGGGTGAATACAAAAGTATACCTAAAAATTTCCACTTAAATACCAAATCTTTGTTTTTGATAAATAGATAGACTAAGTAAAAACACAACAGGTAGACAAGCGGTTCAAATAAAATCTGCAGCGACCAAAAAAATAAAACAACATCTGGTCTATTAGTTGCCCATATTATCAAGTCGAATAGAGACCATAAAGAAAATAAAATACTAGCGATCAGTAGGGAAGTTCCTACTTTAGATTTATTACTTTTGTAAAAAACAAGTAATCCGACAACTAAGGCTACCAACATAGCCGGAATATGCGAATAGAAAAAAAGAGTGGGTATGTTACTTGAATAAACAAAATATTGTGCTGTTTCCCAAGGACAAAGTTGTTCCATAAAGTTAGCTTGATGATGAGTATAGCAAATAACTACCTATTAGTATAATAATAATAGAAATCAATTTGTGCAAAAAATGTTTACGAGATATCTTCTCTGATATAAATTTTGGAAAAAACATTGTGAATAAAACACCGGCGATAAAAACAAAAAGTGGTTGATAGCTATTTACAACAAATACAAGGGCTATAGGAGCAATCAGAAGAGCAAAATTATTTGCCAAAGCGCCTGCTATATATAAGACTTCACTTATTATATTAAGTGATAGTATTTTTAGCTTTGGTTTAGCAAACATTTCGGTAAAATTCTGTCTGAATTTTTTATAAAAAATTAAAATTAAAATTCCAAATACAGTCAAACCAACATATTGCCAAAAAATTGAAATCCAAAAACTATCTACTAAAGCCAATTTTTTAAACAAAACTCCGCTGAGAGCAAAAAGGAAAGAAGAAATACCAATCAACAATAATACTTTCCTCTTAAATCTAAATCTATTATCTATGTCAATTTCTATAGAGAGCAATATTATGCCCACCAAAATAAGGACAGAAGCCAAGATTTGGTTTAAGTTCAACGACTCTTTTAAGACAAAAAAACTTAAAATATACCCAAAAACAGGGTCAAATTGGAATAATGGTATTACAACAGATGCTTCTTCTACATCCATTGCCCTTAAATAAAAATAAAAAGCCAATGCGCTTAAAAAACCAACAATAAATAATATAAAAAGACCTACCAAAGAAACATCAAATATTTGTAAGCGAAAAAAAATAGCTAGAAATGGCAAAACAATAACCGAAGAAAGAGAAGAAAAAATAAGCAGTGCACCTATTCCTTTCCCTTCTTGATATTTAGAAAGAATGTATTTATCAATGTGATTAATTACACTCCAGAGAATTGGTGCTATTAGTGCTATAAAAAACCAGTTTGACATAAGTTATTGAGCTTCTTCAACTAATTCTTCCTCAATTTCCGATTCCTCGATTATAAAATTTCGATCTATAAAAGCTCTTTTATAAGTAAAGAAAATTGAAATAAGTATAAAAACAACGAAAATTATTATTAAAAATTTTGACTGTTTGTCCATGGCGTTATTATAGCATAATAAATTATTAAAAAAACCGCGATAAACTTATTTTATTTTCCCAATCTTCTCCCACGGCAGATTTTTCTTGCCGAAGTGGCCGTAGGTGGCGGTTTGGCGGAAAATAGGTTTTTGTAAATCAAGTTTTTTTATAATACTTCTTGGCTTGAAGTCAAAATTTTTCTTTACTATTTCCGTCAAGTCTTCGCCTTTTTCATTTATGGCTTCTGTCATCAATGGCTCGGCCATACCGATGGCATAAGCCACGGACACCAGCACTTCTTTGCCGTATCCAGATGCGACTAGATTTTTAGCGACATATCGCGCCATATAAGCGCCGGAACGGTCTACCTTGGTGGCGTCTTTGCCGGAAAAAGAACCGCCACCAATCGGTATTTCCGGACCATAATTGTCTATTACTAATTTTCTGCCGGAAAGTCCGGTGTCAGCGTCAAATCCTCCGTGAGTCCATTCTCCCGCTGGATTGATCAAATACTCGTCGGCTTTTATTATTTCTTTAACCAACTTTAAAAGCTCGTCATTTTTCGTATTTTGAAAACTGGCAACCACAGTGAGCGCTTTGCCGTCTTCTATAGTTACTTGGGTCTTGCCGTCATACGGATAAACAGCAAATATTTTTTCACATAAATTACGAGCCAATACGTATTCCAGTGGCAAGTATTCGGGCGTCTCATCTGTGGCATAACCTTTCATTATTCCTTGGTCTCCGGCACCTCCCTTGTCCACACCCTCCGCAATCTCCCTGCTCTGCAAGACCAGATTGATTATGACTTTGTAATTTTCTCCAACGATTTCTTTTACCAATTTTTCCAAATTCGGATGGCTCCCCGAAGTGACCTCGCCGTTGATGGTGATCAAACCATGCCCGCCCATTATTTCCACGGCGACACGACTTTCTTTGTCATTTTTTAAATACTCGTCCAAAATACTATCAGCGATAAAATCACAAATCTTGTCGGGGTGTTTTGGACTTACAAACTCGGCTGTTTTTTTCATGGTTCGGTTTTACTCACCATGACCCTGAATTTATCGAATGGGTCATAAAAAATTAAAAAATCCTGATAATACAGGAAATATAATAAGTAATTATCTTTCCCGTTTAGGGTTGGAGTTAGCACCTTGTATTTTAGAGGTTGCTGTGGGGTCCCGCCTACACGTCCGTTACGGACGGGCAAGCATTGAGCCAATTCTCTACCGCCACTCTTGATAAAGCACTATTTGATTATGAACACTTCCGTAGTGTAGCACACAATTGGATAAAAAACAGCATTTGCTATGGGAACATAAAATGGTATCATGGGTGCACCTGTCCCGTACTAAATTTTTGATTAAGTAATATTAAAAAAATAGACAAATAGAGGACAATAAGTTAGATTAAGACTAGTAATTATAAGTAAAATTTTAGTATTGGGATGTTAAATAAGAAAAAAATTAAAGAAAAACTGGAGAAAGAAAGAGATGTTCTGCTTGAGGATTTACGCGGTATGGGCAGGTTGAATTCCGATACGCTGGAATGGGAAGCTACTCCGGAAGAGATAGATGCTCCGCAGTCGGATGAGAACGATAAAGCGGACCGCTTTGAAGATTTTGAGGCTCGCAGTTCCATGATTAGAACTCTGGAGCTAAGATTAAATAATATTTTAAAAGCGCTGAAAGGATTAAGCCGGGAATCTTTCGGCAAGTGCGAAGTCTGTAAAAAAGATATTGAAATGACGCGGCTAGAAGCCAACCCCGCCGCGCGCACCTGCAAAAATCATCTAGAAAGCTAATCTCTTAGAAAAAGAACTCGTGAGTTTAGAATGGCTAATTTACACATATACGCCATGGCGTATATGTGTGTGCTAAGATATCTTAAATCCCAAAGGAGAATTTTTGCTTAACTTTTTACAGATGAGATATACACTTTTAATTATTACTTAATTTGGAAAATATGAAAGAAAATAAATTTAATAGAATCAAAGCTGCTATTGCTACCGGTATGGCTGGTCTTGTAGTGGGAGGGGTAGCTGGAAATGAAGTAGGTTATAACTGTGGGCAAAAGGATGCCGAAGCTAAACATGATACTCTAGAAAGAACTAGAACTCAGGAAGCCCAAAATACTCGCATTGAACAGTTAAACTTTGTGCTCAAAGATGGAAAAGTAGTTTTTTGTTATGAATTTACGTATGAAGGTAAAAGGTATAAAGGGGAGCAGAGACTTCCTGACTACATCACTAGTGTCGATGAGGCAAAATATGCTAAAGATGTCGAAGGGGGACTTTTTAGTCAAAATATTCTAGAAGAACAAGAAAGAGATTTACAAAGAAGTGGTACTTTTACTGTTCACATCAGTCATCCAAGAAATTGGCTAGATAAAACGGAGAAAATACCTAATCAGAGCATAACGTTTGTTTTTAAGGAAATAAAAGATGGAATTGTTCTTCTTGAAATAACGAGAAGTACTTTTGGGTATAATCTTAAGTCTACATGGAAAGGCTCTACTGAAAGTTTTCCATTGATGCCCGTAAAGGAATAAGTTAAGTAGTTTAGTTACAAAGTTGTATTTGTTATATATAATTCCCCCATATACGCCATGGCGTAAATGTGTAAATAGTATATAGTTTAAGATATGACAAATGGAAGAAAACTTTATTATAAAGGCATGCGGGTGAATGCTTTTAGTTTACCTGTTTTAACAAAGGAGCAAAAAGGAAACCGGAAAAAATATTTTAAACGAAAAAGAGATTTTTATCATATTACTTTTAACTCTCCATTTAAAAATCTTTCCCAAAAAAATCTAATTGTTATGTATGACATTCCGCATAGCTTGAAAAAAGAGCGGGACTGGTTTCGTCGGCAATTAATAAAATTTGGGTACATCATGATCCAGAAGAGTGTCTGGGTGGGCCCTTCGCCACTACCGAAAGACTTTCTTGATTATCTTAAGGAAATAAAAATAAAGAATAACCTTAAAACTTTTAAACTTGCCAAACCATATAATTCTCATATATCAGCCATGGCGTAAATATGTGTTGTTTAGTGTTTTCACGGGGCGGGGTGTTTCATTGTCTTTTTTGTTTTAACTTTTGTATAATACGAACTTATGAGCTTTTCCAGAGTATATTCTGCGCAGACCCATCTATTAAAAGGTAAAATTGTTACGGTAGAAGTGGATATTACCAAAAACACCCTGCACGCCTTTACTTTGGTCGGGCTCCCCGACAAGGCGGTGGATGAATCCAAAGACCGCATGAGTTCAGCCTTAAAGAACTCCGGTTTCAAATCTCCTAAAAATCAAAATCAAAAAATAGTCATATCATTGTCTCCCGCCGACTTGAAAAAAGAGGGCCCGTATTTTGACTTGGCAATTGCTCTGGCCTATTTGCTTTCAGCCGAAAAAATAGATTTTGACCCAAAAGGAAAAATATTTCTTGGAGAATTGTCCTTAAATGGAGAACTTCAGCCCATCAAAGGCGTACTGCCTCTGACTGAACAAGCCCGGCGGCTCAGTTATAAAGAAATATTTGTGCCGATAGCCAATGCCAAGGAAGCAGCGCTGGTGAAGGGAATTACCGTCTATGGCGCGAAGAGCTTGAAAGAAGTTATTGACCATATTTCCAAAATAAAACCTGATCCCTCGACGACACTCGGAGCAGGCAAAAATGGAAGGCCGATTGAAAAAGAGCATCCAGAAATATTGCCACAAACTCCGACAGAAATAATTCACAAAAATATAATTCACGACATAGATTTTTCTGATATTCGCGGACAAGAATCCGCCAAAAGAGGACTGGAGATTGCGGCGGCCGGCGGGCACAACATAGCTTTGTCCGGACCACCGGGCACAGGCAAGACAATGTTGGCGCGAGTGTTTTCACATATATTGCCGGAGCTTTCCAATGACGAAATTTTAGAAATTACCGGCATCCATTCCATCGTGGGATTGCTTGAAGACGCGCTGGTGACCGAACCGCCGTTTCGCGCTCCGCACCATACCGCCAGTTATGTGTCTATGATCGGCGGCGGCACAAATCCAAAACCGGGCGAAGTAACGCTCGCGCACAAAGGCGTGCTATTTTTAGATGAATTTCCAGAGTTTGAAAAAAGAGTGCTGGAGGCGCTGCGCCAGCCGCTGGAAGACAACATCGTCTCCATCTCTAGGGCGCGCGGCTCGGCAATTTTTCCATCCAATTTTGTCTTGGTGGCGGCGATGAATCCCTGTCCTTGCGGGAACAAAGGCAATAAAGATAAAAATTGCATTTGCAAGCCCAGTGATTTAGATAGGTATGCGCGCCGTATTTCCGGTCCGATTATTGACCGCATAGACTTATGGGTTACGGTCGGGAATGTGGATTATAGAAAGCTAGGCGACGAGACGGGAACGGGCGAAAAGACTCAAGCCATAAAAAATCGGGTGAAGAATGCGCGACTTATCCAAGAAAAAAGATTTTCTAAATTAGAGAAACCCGCCTCCGCTAAACCTGCCCGCCAATTGGCAGGCGGGGCTACGGGCGGGCGAAGAATAAAAACCAACAGCGAGATGAATGTGAAAGATTTGGGAAGTATTGTGAAATTAAAAAAAGAAGTACGCGATATTCTTGATGATTCCGCCGAACGTCTAGCGTTTTCCGCCCGCGCCTATCACCGAGTCATCAAAATCGCCCGCACCATCGCCGACTTGGAAAATTCCGAAGATGTGCAAGCCAAACATATATTAGAGGCGATACAATATCGGCCAAAGGTGAACATGTAAAAATGGAAAAGAAAAAAAGCAAAGCATTCGGGGTTATACCAGTTTTCAAAAATACTGATGGCAGTTTTCTTTTTTGTCTCATTAAACAATACCAAGGGCATTGGGGTTTTCCGAAAGGGCACATGAGTAAAGGGGAGTCGGAGGAGGAAGCTGCAGTAAGGGAGCTGAAGGAAGAAACGGGAATCAATGATGTTAAGTTGTTGGGCAATAAATTCTTTATTGAGAAATATGGCATTGATAGAAAAGGCGAGATACGTGAAAAAACAGTAAAATATTTTCTCGGCACAATCCCCAATATAAGCACAGGCACACCGGAGAACTTCAAAAAAGAAATAATTGATTTAAAATGGACTAACTACAAAGAAGCAAAACACCTGATTACTTTTTCGGAGGCAAGGGAAATGCTAGATGATGTGTTTAAATATTTAAAGGCTGAGATTGGGAGGTCAAAAGTAGTATAATATAAAAATGAATGAGTTGAATTTAAATTATTGCAAGCAAAACAACATAGCGCTGAATGCTTACAGATCGCTGACTACTGGAGAAAAGCTCAACGACGAAGGCATAAAAATTATTGCAAAAAAATACAACAAAAGTAATGCGCAGATTTTAATACGATGGTGTCTGCAACATGGATGTATCTCAATACCGAAATCTGTGTTCAGGGAACAAATAGAAGAAAATATTAATATTTTTGATTTTGGATTATCTCTAGAAGATATGAAGATACTTGATAGATTGAATGAAAATTTACGTTTTTCTCCAGATCCTAATAAAATAGCTTAAATATTATGTTTCAACTAGTTTTTAGAGTTATCCACAGCTAATATATTGACAAGTGAACGCTCGTTCACTTACAATGTATTAGTCGGTATTTATTAGTTAGCTAACGCCTAGTGCCTAACTGCCTAGAGCCTAAACTATGTCGCAATCACAATATTTAAAAATGCTAGAGAGGGAAATCCAAAAGGTCAACAAGAAAATTGATTTGAAGATTCTAAAAGGAGAGACCTATTTCAAAGAAGCTCGAGACCATAAACTGCTTTTGCAAAAGGTTCGTTATCATACTCGCCGAAGTTTCGGCAGTAGATTAGTCAATTTATTTTTTCGGAAAGATATTTTAAGGACGAACTCATATGCGTAGTCTTTATCAAACGAAGCTAGAATCTTTTTACTCGCAAAATAAACGGATGCCTACCTATTCCGAGATGACCAAGCTTTTCGGCTTCAAGTCCAAGAATGCGGTTTTTAGAGTGGTCAGGAAATTGATGGATGCCGGTATGGTGGCTAAGGACCATCTGGGCAGGTTGATTCCAACAAAAAGTTTCGGAGAAATTCAGCTCGCTGGATTTGTTACTGCCGGACTGCCAGCTACTGTGGAAGAAGAACTTGCAGACACAGTGAGCCTTGACGACTTGCTTGTTAAAAATAAATCATTGACTTATATGCTGGAGGTAAATGGCGATTCTATGATTGACGCGCACATAGAGAAAGGAGATATGGTTTTAGTAGAAAGAGCCAGCCAAGCCAAAGATGGCGACATAGTCATTGCCGAAGTGGATGGAGAGTTTACCATGAAATATTTTAGAAAAGAAGGCAGCAAAGTCTGGCTAGAGCCAGCGAATAAAAATTACCAGCCGATCTATCCGGAGCATTCTTTTAATATAAATGCAGTCGTGAAGGCGGTGATACGGAAGTATTAAAATTTAAATAGTGTTATTATGTTTATATGCCTTTGAGGATAAAAACAAAACAAGCCTCTTTATTTGGAGAGGGAGAAAATTTAGAAGAAAGGAAAAAACTTTTCCTCACCTCCCTTAGGAGTCCTTCAGATAAAAGTAAATACAAAAGATATGTTGGTTTACCACTTAGATATGCTGGCGGCAAAAGTTTGGCCGTGGGACTGATTCTTGAACGTTTGCCAAATAAAGTTAAAAAGGTTGTTTCTCCATTTTTCGGCGGAGGTTCTGTTGAAATTGCTATAGCGAATGAGTTGGGTGTGCCAGTTCTGGGTTATGATGTATTTGATATTCTAACAAATTATTGGGAAGTGCAACTTTCTAACCCCGAAGCTCTATACAACAGACTTAAAAAATTTGAACCCACCCCCGAAGAATATAAGCGAGTTAAAGAGGTTCTTAAAAAGCACTGGAAAGGAGAGAAAAAACTCAATAAAATTGATTTAGCCGCTCATTATTATTTTAATCATAATACTTCCTACGGTCCTCACTTTCTTGGTTGGCCATCCAGTGTGTATTTACAGAAAGAGCGCTATCAAAAAATGATTGAAAAGGTGAGGAATTTTCATGCACCTAAATTACGAGTAGAGTGTGCATCTTTCGAAGAAATAATGGAAAAACATAGAAATGATTTTCTTTATCTTGACCCACCTTATTATTTAGATGGTGATAGCAAGACTTTTGTGGGTATGTATCCTCATCGTAATTTTCCAATACACCACAAAGGATTCAGGCACGACCTGCTACACAAACTGCTTTTAAAGCACAAAGGAGGTTTCATTCTTTCCTACAATGATTGTACTGACATCAGAAAAAAGTTTTACAAAGGATTTGACATGATCTCCCCTTCCTGGCAGTATACTTTTAGCCAAGGGGATACAAGAATCGGAGAAAATCGCCGAAAAAATAATAATGGTAACTATATCAAAAAATCCCACGAGCTCTTAATATGGAAAATGCCAGTGTTACAAGAAAAAAACGTGCTCTAACAAGCGAAAATGCTCGCTGGGTGCGGTAAAGTGGGCATAACGATGCTCTAGAATTTGCTATAGCTATAGGATGCAAGGAAGCTTATGTCAATAATCCTCAAGCCAAAAAGGACGTCTTCGATTTATCAGGAGATACTTACTCTGTAAAAAGTGGTCAAAAAAAATGGCAAATATTTTTATATAGTCGTTCGCGTTTTGAAACTGACATGGGCTTTAAAGTTATGAATGGCATAGGAGATCTAATAATACAGTGTATCGATTGTTTTCCAAGCACATTTTCTGAATATCAGATGGAAAAAACAAAAACAAAAGCGAAAGAAAACCTTCGTACACACATGAGAGCGTTATTAGAAAAATTTAAAGACAAAACACGTTTAAAGGCATTTTTTAATCAGTCTATTTTTAGTGGGGGACAAGTAGATTACCTAGTTACAAAACACGAGGGAATTTTTCACGTTTTCTTGAATTCTGATGTTATTAAAGTATTTGGTGACAACATAGAAGTAGTAAACTCTCAGGCTCGTCGAAAGGGTAATTTTGCAGAGCAGAAAGTAGTGTTTTTATATAACAAAACAACTCTGGCTGAGCTTGAAATGAGGAACGACAGTATTAAACATTATAAACAAGTGAGGTTCAATATGCTTAAGCCAAAAGCGATGTACTTGTTGCTCAAAAAGTTGCCAATCACCTTGAAATATAATGAAAAAGTGCTAGTACATGGAGACGCATCTAAAAAATTTGGACGATGGAAAACTAAAAAATAAAAAATCCCCTAAAGGGGATTTTTTATTTTTATCTCGAGATAAAATTTAGGCAATAGTATCTTTCAAACCTTTAGCCGGTCGGAATTTAGGAACTCTTTTGGCGGCTACTTTGACTTGCGCTCCAGTCTTTGGATTGCGAGCCATGCGAGCCGTTCTTTGTTTTACAGAAAAGATTCCGAAGCCAGCGATTGAGACTTCACTGCCCTTTTTCAAGGTTGCAATGATAGCCTCAAACATTCCGTCAACGATTTCCTCAGCCTGTACTTTGGTGCCACCAAGCTTTCCGTGTACCCATTCAATTAATGCTTGTTTATTCATCCCGTTTAGAAGTTTTACTTTTTTACATAATTACTTATATAAATCAAGCAAAACTGGGTTAATTTTTAATATACACCCGTCAGTTAAACTTCTAACGGGATTCATATCGACCACTAATTGTTATCTATCCATTATATATCAAGGGTTTTTCAAGAGCAAGCCCGCACACTTATGGGCAAGATATTGAGTACAATGCACTTTTGGCGCATCTTGCCGATAAGTGTGTGGGCAAGCTCGCAATTTCTATCTCGCATACTCAATTATTCTTGTTTCTCTTATCATCGTGACCTTAATTTCACCCGGATATTTCAGTTCCTGCTCTATTTTTATAGCTATATCGCGGGCCATCAGCTTGGTTTCGGCGTCGCTGATTTTTTCCGGAGTAACAAAGATGCGAATTTCACGACCGGCTTGCAGGGCGTATGATTTTTCAATGCCCGGAAAAGCATTTACTAGTGTCTCTAATTCCTGAAGTCTCTTTAGATAATTTTCTACCGAATCACGGCGGGCGCCCGGTCTGCCGCCAGAAATCGCATCAGCGGTTTGAACAATGATGGATTCAATCGTTTCATAGGGATAGTTCTCGTGGTGGCTTTTCATAGCCGTTATTATCCGTTCGTCGGCGCCGAACTTTTGCAAGATTCGCATACCTATATCAATGTGTGTGCCTTGCACTTCGTGGTCCAGCGCCTTGCCGATGTCGTGCACCAGCGCTCCGGCCTTGGCTATGGCCACGTCGGCGCTGAGCTCTTCGGCAATCATACCGGCGATGTGCGCCATTTCAATAGAATGCTGAAGCACATTTTGTCCGTAACTAGTGCGGAAATATAATCTTCCAACAATGGCAACGATGCGTGGGTCTAAATTAAAAATTCCACATTCATACACTGCTTGCTCGCCTTTTTCCTTGATTATTTTATTTATTTCTTCCTTGGCTTTTTCCACTACTTCCTCTATCTTTGCCGGTTGGATGCGTCCATCCAGTATCAGATTCTCCAAGGCCAGTCGCGCGATTTGTCTTCGGATGGGGTCGAAAGAAGAAATAATTATTGAGCCGGGAGTATCGTCCACAACTAATTCAACGCCGGCTGTCCTTTCAAAAGCTCTAATATTTCTGCCTTCTTTTCCTATTATTTTGCCCTTGATTTCGTTATTAGAGATTGACACTACTGTGGTCATTAATTCAGATGCTGTGCTTTTGGCCAGTCTTTGAATACTTGTGGCCAAAATATCCTTGGCTCTTCTTTCTAGTTTTTCTTCATTGTCACTCTCAATTTTTTGTATTCTGACCAAGATATCTTCCTCGTATTTTTCTTCAATATCTTTTAGAAGTTCTTCTTTTGCCTGTTCTTCTGTCAGTTGCGCTATTTTTTCTAATTCCGTTCTTTTTTCTCCTTCTATTTTTGATACTTTTTCCTGAATTTTTTTTATCTCTTCTACTTTGGTTTTTATATTTTCTACTTCTTTATCAATTTCAACTTGCCGGGTATCCAAAAATTCGTCTTTTTTGATAAGCCTTTTTTCCGTCTCTTTAAATTCTTGCTCTTTCTTTTTTTCTTCTTCTTTTAATTCAGCGAATTTAACTTCAGACTCTTTTTTTGCTTGATCTGTAATTTTTTGCGCTTCCTCCTTAGCGCTGACCATCATCTGCTTTATATCTATTTCGATAGACCTTCTTTTCCCCAAGGCTATTATCAGGCGTAGGTAATATCCGACACCAACACCCAAAAAGAGCGCGCCGGCGCTGATAAAAATTATTATTAATGTTGTGCTCATAAACTTTTTTGGAGTTTACAAGAACGCGCCACTATATTTATGCCCGCCTGCACCAGCTATGTTGAAAGCATTGCGGGCAGGATTTTATTCCTTTAAGATTTCAAGTATTCTTATTCTGATTTCTTCTGAAAACTTCATAATATGTGGAATATTCCCGTAAACCAAGTTAAATAAATTTTTAAAATAGGACATTTACAATATAACAGATTGTTTATATTTTGTCCAATTTTGTTTACTTGTGTTAGAATAAGAGTATGCATCCCGGCATCCAATCTTGGAAAAACCTTGTAATCTACGCTTTTAACGCTTTTTCGATTCCGCTTTTGGTTAAAACTCTTTTTTTGCCGTGGAAAATGGACCAGAATACCGGAACTCACTATGTTTTTATTGAAAGATTGGTTTTTTCTATTTTTTTGCGAGTTTTGGGTTTCTTGGCTCGCAGTATTCTGATAACGGTCGGCCTTGTTTTCACTTTTTGTGTTATCTTAACTTTTCCGATTTTTGTTCTTATCCCAATCAAAATTAATCTTGACTACCTTTTAAACCTCGGAAGTTTCGGCGCGTCACTTTCTTACGGCAATACCTATACTTTAAACGCGCATAGTCGTAATATTGTAGGCTCTTCACTCCAAAAGATTTATGATAAAGAAAAAGCGCTACGAATGATAGAGCGTGGACTTTCCAAAGACGAAAGTCGCAACGTACTTATCGTCGGGGATACGGGTACAGGCAAGTCTACACTGATATCGTACCTCGGACGTCTCGGACAATCCGGCTTATCGTTTTCCGGCATCCGCCAGCATCGGGTCGTTGAATTATTTACTGAAGGATTAAGCTTGCCGGACTTTGATAAATGCATAAAGGAAGCAGCGTCTGCCGGCAACATAATTCTGGTGATTGAAAATATTCATCTTTACGAGGCCATTTATGAAAAGCTTATGCCGTATCTCTTGATGCCCCATTTAGGAATTATCACCACGACCGATTTTTCAAATTATGACCAAGTATTGAAAAATCATCCGGAATTTCTTTCAAAATTTAGCAAGGTTGATTTAGTCGAGACAAGCGCAGAAGACACCATTGCTATACTTAAAGACCAAGCTCGGCTTTTAAGTATAAAAATAAGCGACGATAGCATTTTGGAAATCGTACGGCTGGCTGACCGACTAATTGGCAACCAACCACAACCGGCAAAATCTATTTTGATTTTAGAAGAACTCAAAACTTTAAGAAAAACTATTTCTGTCGACGACGTGCGGCAAGTTGTATCAGACAAAACCAATATACCGATAGGAGCTATCGGCGCGGATGAAAGAAAAATATTAACGGGGCTTAAAGCTTCAATGAGAAAAAAAATTGTCGGACAAGACGAAGCAGTCAAGGATGTGTCGCAGGCGCTTATTCGTTTACGCACCAGTGTTGCCGATCACAGCAAGCCCGCAGGCAGCTTTCTCTTTCTTGGTCCGACTGGTGTCGGTAAAACCTATACGGCAAAAATTTTAGCGGAAAGCTATTTTGGGAGAAAAAATGCAATGATCCGTTTTGACATGAGTGAGTTTTCGCTTGCAGGTTCTGTGACAGCTTTCACTGACAGATTATCAAGCGCCATAGAAGAAGCTCCGCTTTCTTTGATATTTTTTGACGAGCTTGAAAAATCAAATGTACTTATCAGAAATCTCTTGCTTCAAGTGCTTGATGAAGGTCGCCTGACCCGTGCTTCGGGGAGGGAGGCCTCATTTAAAGATGCGCTTATTATTGCCACATCAAATGCCGGTAGTGCCGACATCGTGGTAAATCCGAATATAGAAAAAAAAGTCCTTATTGACAGCCTCATTCAATCTGGAATATTTGCACCGGAGTTTTTGAATCGATTCAACAGCGTTATCCTTTTCAAGCCGCTTGATCCAGGAGAGGCAAGGAAAATAGCGGCGCTTATGCTTTTTGAATTTGCCGAGCGTTTATTGGAAGACAAAAAAATTACTCTTGAAATTACAGATGCTTTGATAGACAAAGTCGCCTCTGCCGGCTTTGACCCGCAATTCGGCGCTCGCCCCATCAAACGCGCCATTGAAGAGATGGTTGAAAACAAAATCGCCGACTACATCATGGCCGGCAATACTGGCGGGACAATTAAGATAATTTAAAATTATTCTGCTTTTTTTGTAACTGGAGTTTTGGATTTAGTGACTATCTCGTCGATGATGCCGTAGGTTTTGGCTTCGGTTGCATCCATAAAAAAATCGCGCTCTACGTCTTTTTCCACTTGGGCTAAAGTCTTGCCGGTATTTTTGGCTAGAAGCTTGTTTAAGTTGTCTCTGATTTTCAAAATGTGTTTTGCGGTGATGGCAATATCCGTCGCTTGCCCTTCCACGCCGCCCAAAGGTTGGTGAATCATCACTTCGGCGTTTGGCAAAATGTAACGCTTGCCTTTTTTCCCGGAAGATAAAATAATTGCCGCGCCGGAAGCGGCAAGACCTACGCAGAAAGTAGCGATATCTGGGCGAACGTGATTTATGGTGTCTACAATTGCCATAGTGGAAGTGACTGACCCGCCGGGGGAGTTTACATACAGATAAATGTCTTTTTTGGCGTCCTCGGACTCCAAAAAAAGAAGTTGGGCGATTACAATATTAGCCGTATGGTCGTCAATCGGTCCGCCTAAAAATATGATGCGCTCTCGCAAAAGCCTTGAGTAAATATCATAGGCGCGCTCGCCAAACTGGCTTTTTTCTATAACTGTGGGGATTAACATACCCGTATAATATACCTATTTTAAAGTTGAATCAAGCCTGCCTGCCGGCAGGCGGGTTTTCCACTTACTTACGCTTTTTAAAGTGCTATTATCTTAGACAATGTGCGACAGTAGAAAAAATTTTAATACCTCCCTAGCTCGCGATGTCCGACACCTATTCCTTTTTTCATTTTCCAATATTTCTTTTGCCCAAACCCCGTCGCGGGGTTATTTTTTTAATAGCTAATTTTAAAACCAATGATAGATAATTATGTAGGGGAGAGAGATGTGATAGCTTTCAGCGAAATCGTTAACAAAATGCGCCAATTTTGCTTAAGCAAAGGATTTGTGGAAGTGAATACCCAAGACCGACTTTCTATTTTGGCGGCTTGCGAAGACCCCACAACAGTTGCTACTTACAACTATGCTGGAGAAATCTGGCCATTGCCGCAGACGGGACAAATGTGGCTGGAGTACGAGCTTTTGACCAGACCGGAATTGCCGGGAGTGTTTTGTGTGAGCACCAGCTATCGCAATGAAAAAAATCCGATTCCCGGACGGCACAAAATAATCTTTCCAATGTTTGAATTTGAGTTAAAGGGAACACTGCCGGATTTGGAAAAATTTGAAATTGAGCTTTTGGAGTATTTAGGTTTTGGTTCAAAAGAAAAATATTTTCATAAAACATACGACGAGCTGAAGAAACACTACGGAGTGGAAGAGCTTAGAACCGAACAGGAAAACAAAATGCTCACAGACTTTGGACCTATTGTATTTTGCAAAGAATTTCCGTCGTACACATCTCCTTTTTGGAATATGCGAAGAAAAAATAAAGACTATGCCGAGAAAATAGACGTAATAATGTACGGTAACGAAACCATCGGCTCGGCCGAGCGCAGTACCAGCCCGGAAGAAATGAGAGAGGAATTTTATACTATAAGTAAAGGAGAATACGCCAAACTTTTATTTGACCTATTCGGCAAAGACAGAGTGGAAAAAGAACTGAATAAATTTCTGGCGCTTAAATTTTTCCCTCGCTGTGGCGCCGGCATCGGTATGACCAGAATGATTCTCGCAGTCAAAAAATTGAGAGGCGAGACAGTTTAAACTTGTCGACGTGGCAGGTTGACAAGTTTTACTGACTCTCTAAAAACTGAAATATTTTTTCGTTGGTCAGGACATTTTCGGTGTGCATTCGGGCGCGTTCCGGGTCGGCGTTCTTGTATTGCGCTAAGATGGCGGCCACTTCTTTTTCAATCTGTTCTTGGTCCGCAGTTATCTTTTCAACCTTGGCAACCTCGTTTAAGATTAGCGCCAATTTTACTTTCTTTTCGCCGTCAGTTTTGAATTCTTTTCTCAAGTCTTCTTTGGTTTTATTTAGTTGCTTCAAATAATCTTCAAATTTGAGACCTATGGCGGTAATGTCGGACTCCATTCTGTATAAAATTTTATCCAACTCCATTTCAATCAAAATCTCCGGCACTTCCAGAGTACTGTCTTCTATTATTTTCTCAATAATTCTTAGCCTAGTTTTTTCTTTAAGAGCATTTTCCTTTTCCAATTTAATATTAATCTTTAATTTGTTTTTAAAATCCTCTATATTTTCAAACGGCCCGAGTGCTCGCACGAATTCGTCGTTAAATTCCGGCAACTCCATCCCATCCCCCGCCTTCTCCGAAGAGGAAGAGGCGCCCTCTTTCTCCTTCTCCTTTGGAGAGGGCTGGGGTGAGGTAATGTGAACTTTCGGCGCGCGGGATTTTCTAATATCCATTATGGTATTTTCCAAGTCTTCATCAGACACAGTAATATCTTTTTCAACATCGGTTATTTTTGAAATTATTTCCTTAGCGATGTTTTTATAATTTGGAAGTTTAATTTCCGGCAGTATCGCAATTTTTATTTTAAATCCCAGAGGATTTTTACGGGCTAATTTGGTTATAGAAATTTCTGGTCGGCTGATGGCATCCAGTTTCTCGCCTTCAATTATTTTAGGATAATGTTCGCCAAGCGCCAGTTCCGCCATTTTTTCTAATATTTGTATTTCTGGAATATTTTTCAGCAAAACCGGCTCCGGTATTTTACCTTTTCTAAATCCGTCTAACTTCAAGTTCCCACCCAGCGTTTTTAAGGCCCGATTAAAATAATCTTCAAAAGCCTCGGCTTCTAATTCTCCCTCAATTTCTATTTCACTTTTCGGTAATTTTTTGACCGTTATTTTCATTCCAACACTAAAATTTTAGACTTTTATTTATAATAGTCATTTTAGCTTACTCAAAAATTTAGTACGAGACAAGTCTAGATTTCACTATCAAGATTGTCAAGATCAATGCTATTCACATTGGCATCAAGGTCTGCGGCGCTATCTAGGCTTCCAGTCGTATCTGAACTATCCGGCACTATGTTGTTTTCTCTGGCGCTATTTTTCCAAAGATAGATTCCGCCGATTATTAAAATGATTACGATAATACTTAGACCTATAAGGGCACCGTTTGGTTTTTGTTCTGGCTCCATGTTTTTTTAATAATTATTTTAAAGTTATAAATTCGACGACCTGTCTTCTTCTCTTAGGCTTTTTATTTCCTTTATAGTTTGATGCAGAGCTTCTCTGGATTCTTTCAATAAATCTTTTGCTTCTCTGGCACCCAATTTGATGTTTCCAAAAATTTCAGATGTCATGTTTTCACAACCACCTTCCGGAATCAATTCCTTTAAATCAGCCAGTTTTGTTTTTGCCTCTTCTAATTTTTGCTTTGAAAGATTCAAAGACTCTGTCGCCAACGTCGTGTTTTTGTCATCGGCTTCCAACTCGGCGATTATCTCGCCAACTCTAGTTTGAAATTTTTCGAGTTGACTTATGGCCATCTCAAATTTTCTGGTTACCATATTATTTGCTGCTTCACAAAATCTCTTCTTTGCGTCAGTCTTGGCTGCTCTCCATTCGTCTTTTTTAGCTTTCACTTCAGCCATAAAGGCAACTCTTTTGGCTTTCAAGTCATCTGTAAAAGCTTTCCTTTCAGTCTTGATTTTTTCTCTGAAAGCTTCTCGATTTTCTTTAACATTTTCTCTGAAAGCTTCTCGATTTTCTTTTAACTCTCCGTTGAAAAGTCGCACTTTCCCCGGACCCGAGTTTTTCACATCACTACTACCACTATTTTCCGCTTGAACAATCGAAGTTGAAAGCATTAAACCTATCACAGCGAAAACTACAAATAATTTTAAATATTTTTTCATAAACATAAAATAGATTGTTAAGTTAATAAATAAACACCTATATAATTATATCAAGAAAGCAACTAAAAGCAAGGCAACAATATTTAAGATTTTTATCATCGGATTGATGGCCGGACCGGCGGTGTCTTTATAAGGGTCTCCGACAGTATCGCCGGTAACCGCAGCTTTGTGAGCGTCGCTTTCCTTGCCGCCGTGGTAGCCTTGCTCAATATGCTTTTTGGCATTATCCCAAGCACCCCCGCCGGAAGTCATTGAAATTGCCACGAAAAGTCCGGTAACAATAGAGCCGACAAGTAAACCTCCCAAAACCACGAAACCTTTGTCTTTTCCAAAAATTAAAATCACCAGAATTGGCGCCAGCACCGGTATCAAAGCCGGCAGAATCATTTGTTTTATAGCTGCGCCGGTAATTATGGATACCGCCTTGGCATAATCCGGTTTTGTTTTTCCTTCCATAATTCCTTTTATTTCTCTGAATTGTCTGCGGATTTCTTCTACCACCCGGCCGGCAGTTTTTCCCACTGCTTCCATACAAAGCGCGCCAAAATAATATGGCAAAAGTCCTCCGAGAAACAGACCGACAATAACATGCGGATTACTCAAATCAAAATTTATAATCTTGCCGGCTTTTACGATTTCTTCTATATAGGAAGCAAAAAGAACCAGTGCGGCGAGACCGGCAGAGCCGATGGCGTAGCCCTTAGTAACAGCCTTGGTGGTATTTCCAACGGCGTCCAACGGGTCAGTAACATCGCGAACCTCTTTTGACAGTTCCGCCATCTCGGCGATGCCTCCGGCGTTGTCAGTAATCGGACCATAAGCGTCAATGGCCACTATTATTCCAGTCATTGAGAGCATAGACATTGCGGCAACAGCGATGCCGTAAAGTCCGCCGTATTGATAACTAACTAAAATTCCAAGAACAATCGTGAAGAGCGGTAGCGCAGTGGCTTTCATTGAAATAGCCAAGCCTTGAATAACATTCGTGCCGTGGCCGGACACAGAAGCTTGCGCGATGGATTTTACCGGAGCATATTTTGTAGAAGTAAAGTATTCCGTGATAACCACCAGAGCTCCAGTGACCAAAAGACCCACTAAAGAGCAAACAAACAAATCCATTACTGCATATTGACCATTTCCAGACATAAGAATTTTCGTAACCGGATAGAAAAAAGCGGCGGCGAGGACACCGGAAACAATCAAACCTTTGTATAAAGCCCCCATTATATTTTTAGACTTTCCAAGTTTTACGAACCAAGTGCCGATGATAGATGCAAATATCGCCATTCCTCCGATTACCAACGGATAAACGATGGCATTAGTAAATCCTGTAAAAAGCAACGAGCCTAAAAGCATTGTGGCTATTGATGTGACGGCATAGGTTTCAAATAAATCCGCGGCCATTCCGGCGCAATCGCCGACATTGTCTCCAACCGCATCAGCGATAACTCCGGGATTTCTCGGGTCATCTTCCGGGATTTCGGCTTCCAATTTTCCAACCAAATCCGCGCCGACATCAGCCGCTTTAGTAAAAATTCCTCCGCCCAACCTGGCGAAAACTGAAATGAGCGAGGCGCCGAATCCCAGTCCGACGAGCGCAGTGATGTCTTTAGTGATTGCATAAAATAAAGTTACCCCCAAGAGAGCCAGACCTACTACTAAAAGTCCGGTGACCGTTCCGCCCTTGAAAGCCAAAGCCAGCGCTTCTTTTAATCCACTTTTTGCAGCTTCGGTTGTTCTGACATTTATCCGTACCGATACATTCATACCAATGTAACCGGCCAGTGCCGAAAAAATAGCTCCAACCAAAAAACCAATAGCCATAGTCCAACCAAGTTTTGGGATAAAGCCGATAATAAAGAAAAGCATCACGGCAATAATGCCAATAGTTTTGTATTGTTTATTTAAGTAAGCGCCGGCGCCCTCTTGGATGGCTTTGGCAATTTCTTGCATCCGGGCGTTGCCGGGGCTTTTTTTCAAAATTAATTTGGCTAAAACCAGACCATAAACAATAGCTATAACCGAACTAACAGTTGCAAATAATAAAAAGTTACTCATTTTCTTTTTTTATTTTTAACTAATAATAAATTATTCTGTTTCTTTTTTAACGGGAACTTCATCTTCTTCCGAAGTAATCAGCTTACCGTCGCCTTTGATGTCAATTCTCCAACCAGTGAGTTTGGCCGCCAAGCGCACGTTTTGTCCGCCTTTGCCGATAGCCAACGATAGTTGGTCGTCGGCTACCTCCACTAAGGCTTTATGTTCTGGCTCGTCCATTTCAATTGAAATAACTTTTGCCGGCGATAAAGAATTGGTGACAAAAATTTTCATATCTGTCGACCAGGGAATTATGTCAATTTTTTCTCCGGAGAGCTCGGCGGTAACGGTGTTGACTCTGGTGCCTTTTTGTCCGACACAGGAACCGACGGCATCAATGTGTTCATCGTTGGAATATACCGCGATTTTGGAACGAGAGCCGGCTTCCCGAGCCACCGATTTTATTTCCACAACTCCATTTTGAATTTCCGGCGCTTCCATAGAAAAAAGTTTCTCTATGAATTTAGGGTGGGTGCGGGACAGGCGCAAGTTTATGCCTCTAGGAGTGTCTTCCACCAAATACAAATAAGCTCGTATCCGACGGCCTCTTTCCCAGAATTCTCCCGGAATTTGCTCTTCGGCCGGTAATATTCCCGTAGCCCGGTTAAAATCAATATAAATATTTCCTCTTTCCACTTTCTGAACTATCCCAGAAATTATTTCTCCTTCTTTCGTGCCGTAGTCGTTCATTATGGAAATACGCTCAGCTTCGCGGATTTTTTGGATAATAACTTGCTTGGCGGTTTGAGCGGCAATGCGTCCATAATCTTCTTTTGGTTCCAGCGGAAAGATAATTTCATCGTTTAACTCCACGCCCTTTTTTATTTTTTTCGCATCTTCCAGCATTATATGATGCTCTGGGTTAAAATGCACCCGTTCGTCATCGGTATTCTTTACCGAGTATTCACCCCCTCCAACCTCCCCCAAAGGGAGAGACTTGAATTCCTCCCTCTCCTTTGGGGAGGGATGGGGTGGGGTGTTATCTACTATGGCGATACTTTCGTCCACGACGATTTTCACTTGAAAAAAAGTTGTCTTGCCGGTCTCCAGGTCAAACTTGGCGCGAATAATTTGCCCCTTTTTTCCGTAATCTTTTTTATAGGCGGCAGCCATAGCGGACTCTATGGCTTCCAGTATTTTTTCTTTGGGAATTTTTCTTTCTTCTTCCAGTTGTTCCAGCGCGGATTTAAAAGTTTTTAAGTCTAACATAATAGGCTTTAGGCTTTAGGCTTTAGGCTTTAGCATTTTGAATTGCTAGGGCCTAGGGCCTAGCGCCTGTATTATTAATTTAAAAAGCCCTGTTGCGACAGGACTTATACTTTTAGAGTCTACCATAAGCGCTATTTTAACGCAATACCCAGATTTTGGCATTATGCAGTTATCCACATTCACCAGCAATGTCTTTGGGTAAATTTAGTATAATTATGAAGTGGAAAGTTACTATTAAATTAGAAATAAAATTATAATATTATGAAATTTAAATTCTTTGGACTTCCTGTTTTAATGGTTGTGGCGTTATTTACATTTTTTTTGGCAGGTAACTCTTATATTGAAGCGAGTGGTGGCGGTATCGGCATTGGTAGTGCCACTCTTAATGGGTCCCAGACATCCCTGACTGTTTCCGGAAATGCGACTGGCAGTATTGGTACTACGGGTGCATTATGTCCTGTTAAGTCACGAAGACCAGAACCGGAGTTTCCAGTTTCGTTTTTGGCCACTGGTTGGAATATTACCAGTGGTCCTAGTGGGTCCTATAGCCTTACTTTGACCCAGTCTGGCACAAGCGCCACCTGTACCTCAATCAATGGCGCGACGCCACCAGAGTATTCCTTTTCTTTCGCAGTTGATATTTCTGTCTTAGCCTCGGGCACTTATACAATAAACGTTTGTGGTGAGGATGGCGATGTTCCCGGTGTGAATATTTGTAATTCGGCTAGTTTTACTAAAGGAGTTTTGCCACCATTTGAGCTTAGTTGTTCACCTTTAAGCCAAGCTGTGGCTATTGGAACAAGCGCCGTAATTAACGGCAGTGGTGGAACGAGACCATACGGCTGGTCGGCTCCCGGTGGTTCCCCTTCCAGCGGAGGTGACACTACAAGTTTTAGTACTTCATATAGTACTACTGGCACAAAAACTGTTACTTTAACGGATAGCAGTGCTCCGCAACAATCGGTAAATTGTACCGTTACTCTTGGCACTGAAAATGCGACGGTTGCTCTTCTCAGTGGTCCGTCAACCCTAGCTCCGAGCGCGCAGGGAACGTTTGTTTTTCGGGTCACCAACACAGGGAATACTAGATGGTATGATGTGTCTAAATTTAAATTAATTCAAACCAGTTCTCCGACAACCTTTACCATCAGCCCAACTTTCGGACAATACGGTTCAACGACTACCACCGGCCCCGGCACAGTTTCTAATTTAGCTGGCGGGACAACCGTAACCGGCTCCGGCACATCATTTCTTACCAAGCCTAAAGTCGGGGATACCATTACTATTGGTGGAGAAGCCAGAACTGTAGCCAGTGTCGCTTCTAATACCTCGCTGACAACGACCACAGTTTTTACAACCGCTCATTCTTCCGGGTCTGCTTACACTATTACTACCCCAAATGTCTACACCGGAGATGTCCGTGATTTAAGTTTTAACTTAACAGCTCCAACAACCTCCGGAACATATACATTCAGTATGCGCAATCGTCGGGAGACAAACACCACACTTAGAATTAGCGATACTGGCGCCACTGTCTCCGGCTCTAACAATACCAGCCCCGTTCTTTTTGGCGCTACCGGCAACGCCAGTTTTATGGTGTCAGCCGCAGCCGCAGGCTGGGCTATTGTTCCCAATCCTATCAATGTAGCGGTCGGCCAAAATTCAGTTAGCATCCAATGCCAAAATGGCGGCGTACCCCAAAATTCTACCTGGACAAGTTCCAATACGTCCTTTGCAACTGTAAATCCTCCAGATACCAATGTATCCAGCGTTACAGTACACGGTGTCGCAGAGAAAGTTGGATTATCCTTAACCTGTAAAGACCCCAGCACTTTAGCTACCCGAGCTACCGCCCAATTGAATGTTACAGCAGGAACTCCCGACCTCACCGCTGGCCTCTCTTCCCCAACTAGCGCTACTGCCGGTACTGCCCTAACCTTCACTGCCTCGGTTTCCAACATTGGCACCGCATCAACCGGCTCCTCCTTCTCTAATTTCTTTCAAAGATGTAATGCAGGAGCACAAGCAACGCAAGCATGTACAAGCCCAGTTGACCTTACTCCTTCTTCTTCGATGGGAATTCTTACTGCAGGAACAGGGAATAATGCAGCTTCTCCTTCAACTAATTTCGCATCTGCTGGCACATATTCAGTGCGAGTTTGTGCCAATAAATCAAGCAG
>Ga0209542_10003684_pt1 | contig 32485 bp, 40 predicted proteins | sample RifCSPhighO2_01_FD_184028 | JGI IMG/M metagenome (GOLD analysis project Ga0209542, IMG submission 184028) | Soil microbial communities from Rifle, Colorado - Rifle CSP2_plank highO2_0.1 (SPAdes) (version 2) | ecosystem: Environmental > Terrestrial > Deep subsurface > Rock core/Sediment ... | reverse complement strand
ACGATGGCGCGCGCGATGGCGACGCGCTGCTGCTCGCCGCCGGAGAGTTCGTGGGGAAAATTGTTTATTTTATCGCCGAGGTCCACCAGCTCAAGCACGTGCGGCACGTCGGAGCGTATCTCCGCCTCCGCCCTGCCGGCCGCCTCCATGGCGAAGGCGATGTTTTCGTACGCGGTTTTGTTCGGCAGAAGGCGGAAGTCCTGGAATACGGTCCCTATTTTGCGGCGCAGGTCGCCCACTTTACTCAAAGGAATTTCGTGAACGTTGATGGATTCAAAAAAAACCGAGCCAGTGGTCGGCTTTTCTTCCGCCAGGAGCATCTTGACCAGCGTGGTTTTGCCGGCGCCAGAGTGTCCGACGAAGGAAATAAACTCACCCGGCTCTACCGAGAAGGAGACGTCCTCTAGCGCAATAGAGTTATCAGCGTAAATTTTGCTTACGCGGTCGTAGTAGATCATTGCCAACGTTCCTTATTGTACCTTATTACTCCCTCTAGCAGCAAAACCCCTTATCTACAAAGAAAAAAGACGGCAGGACGCCGTCTAGAGTTAGTTCCGGTCAGTCGTTGTGACCGACCGGAACGCCACCGATAACATGAAGTCCCCGTAACACTTGAAAGAGGCAGTAAGCCCCTATGTGGACCGCGAGCGCCGTTACGGCGACCTGCCCCCAAAAAGCGTTAAAGAAAACAGCTTGACTGGCAAGAGAAATCAGCCAGAACAGTCCTACAAAGAGGAACAGCGTCTTGGTCAAGGTTCCGCAGATTCCAAGACCGCGCATAACGCGATGACCGAACGGCGAGAGTCCGGCCACAGGAAACCCGAGGGCGACCAAGGGCCAGCGGGATACGCGCCATACAGCAGAAACAGAACGATTAAGAATCATGTCAGCCTCCTTCAGTTCATCTGGTAAGTACTATACTCTATTTTTCTTCCTTTAGGAAAGGTTCTAAATCACCATTTAGCACACCCTCGGCGTCGCGGACTTCCACGCCACTGCGGTGGTCTTTGACCAGCTGATACGGATGGAGCACGTAGGAACGTATCTGGCTCCCCCACTCGATTTTGCCGGCGCCGACCTGCAGGTCGGATATCTTTTCCTTGCGCTCTTCTTCAAGTTTTCGCAATAATTTTGCTTTTAGTATCACGAGCGCTTTTTCTTTGTTGGCGCCCTGCGTGCGCTCGCCGTCTACGTGCGCGCTCATGCCGGTCGGGGTGTGGATAATGCGCACGGCGGTCTCGCGCTTGTTGACGTTCTGCCCGCCCGGGCCGCTGGAGCGCGCCATGGTTATGTCCAAATCTTTCTCATCGAGTTCGACGGCGCCGACTTTGTCTATCACCGGCAAAACCTCAACCAGTACAAATGAGGTGTGGCGCTTTTGCGAGGCATTAAACGGCGAGATTCGCACCAGTCGATGCACACCGTACTCGTTCTTTAATGTCCCATAAATATTTTTTCCCCCGACTTCTACCGACATATTGCGGAACCCACCGTGGTCGTTTTTGTTTTCGTGCAAAATGCGCGCGCTCCATCCGCACTTTTCAAAATACTTCCGATACATCTCAAAAAGCATGCGCGCAAAGTCCTCGGCATCGTCGCCGCCGGCACCGGCAACGAGCGAGAGTATCGCCCCTCCGCGGTCGTACATGTTGCCTCCCTCCGCTTCCGTTTTTAAATCGTGGAGTTCTTTTATCAGAGCCTGCGCATCATTTTTATCAGACCAAAAATCCGGCTGTTGCATAGCCGCTTCTATTTCTTTAATTCTTTCAACAATCTTTTCCTTTTCCATATTGGAGCCAGCGGTCGGGATTGAACCGACGACCCCGTCTTTACGAAAGACGTGCTCTACCAACTGAGCTACGCTGGCAACGGCGACTACTATATCATAATTTATGCGGTTTTTAAGGGCTTTTATAGCGATGTGTTCTCCCCTTTCCCTTGTTTAAAGCTCCGTAGGTTGGACTCAAAGAATCGCAGTTCGGGCAAATTAGTTGGAGATTTTTTTCTTCATTGTTCTGCCAATTTCCATCAATATGATCGACGACTAGAGGAACTTTTCTTGTCTTTATATTAACTTGCGACCATCCGCACAAAAAGCACTTATTTCCAAACTTTTCCCGGAGATATCTTTTAACCGAAGGGGAAACTATTCCAATACTCTGCAACCCGCTCACCTTTCCTGATTTCCATTTCTCAATATACAACTTGTACTGATATTCGTGCTGACAAACATTACTGCAATATTTATACCCGGGCCGTTCCGGTTCACTACCGCAGGCCAGACATTTTGTTCTGGCTTTTCTCGGCATAGGCATACACACCTAATTATACCAACAACCAGCGACCTGTATACAAACTTGTATATGGTCGTATGTTGATAATTAAGGAACCTTGAGCCGAAGGCCGGAATCGAACCGGCGACCTACTCCTTCGCTTACACCTCTTTTTACTCTATACACTTTAAAGAGGGCTAGACTGTATCTTCTTCCCAACGGGAAGCCCTTGTCAGTCGTTCGGGCGTTTTACGACGCCACGGTCTTGGCCTGTGCAGGCTATTTAACCGTTATTCGGGATTCACTGTGTTGTTACCAACGCAGTGGGCAGGGATTGCGTCCCACCATGGAGTTGCTCTACCATCTGAGCTACTTCGGCTTGTATGCTTGCGCGAGAGAGGGGCTTGGTCAGGCGTCAGATTTTGCCGTCGCAAAATCTGCGCACGACCCTGCCTCGCGGTTTTGCAAGTGCAAAACATCGCTCCGGCGTTCAAGTCCCTTCACAAGTGAAGCAGTTCACTTGCGACTCTCGCTACGCAAAAAGACCCTTACGGGTTTCTTTTTGCTGCGCGAGAGACGGGACTTGAACCCGCAACCTCGTCCGTGACAGGGACGCGCTCTAACCAGTTGAGCTACTCCCGCATGCTTACGAACAACGCTATTGTAGCGCAAACGCGCCTCCATTAGCGGGTGTCGGGGGCGGGATTTGAACCCACAACCTGGCGCTTATGAAACGCCTGCTCCAACCAATTGAGCTACCCCGACATCTTCCTTACATGCTTTCAATAATCCGAGGATACGGTACTTTAATCCAGTTCCCCGCCGAACACGCAAGGCTACTACACCATAATACGAATTATGGTTTTCGTAAACCTTTTTTGGTCTGCCTTTTATAAAAATAATGTCGTGAAAATATACACGGGGCAGTCCAAGATACTTGGACCAGAATTTTATTATTTTTTCTTCCCGCCCACGATGAATTTCTGAAATATAAATATATGGCCTAAAATCTTCCTTTGGTACGCCTAAACACTCTTGAAACCATTTCATCGCAAAAAGAATAGTCGCCGGATCCGAATTAACTAAAGAGGCTTGTCCACTGCGAGATTTTACTCCCTCACCCCAATACAACCCTAGACCCAACATGAGTGTATCTCTTAAAGAAAGTACGTCTACTACATCAGTCGCTTCTTTTTCGTACTGTGCAATTTGAGTAAGTCTTTTTTGTCGGTTTGTTTCGGCTCCTTTTATTCTTCCTCGAAGTCCTGCTTTTATTTGAGATTTTGTTAAGGCATCGCGCTGTTTTGCTGTGAGTATAATGTCTTGACACCATACGCTAACAGACCCACTGGAAACTCCGAGCACCTTGGCGATGGATTTAATACTCATCCCTTGTCGACGTAATCGATGGGCTTGCAAGCGCAACTCAAACTTAGCCATATGCTATATATTACCATATTCTATGGTTTAGATATCCACAGCTTGTTTTACAAGCAAATTTTTGATACTCTAGGCACAGCGGGGTGGAGCAGTAGTAGCTCGTCAGGCTCAATTGGGCTCACTCAGCAGGAACGCTCAGTGGAATATCTGTCAAAGTCGGTGAAATCTTACTTACATAGGTAAGTTGACAATACCGAGCCAAGTCCCGAGAAAAATCAAGGGAAAGGTGTAGAGACTAGACGGCAGACTCCCGACTTCTGCTCTGCAGAAAGGGAGAAGGTATAGTCCAGACCACAAATCCTATGGAGCGGCGAAAGCCGTAGCGGTATGCATAACCTGAAGGTCGCAGGTGCAATTCCTGCCCCCGCAACAAGATCGGACTTCTTAGCGGAAAACTGCTGAGAAAGCCTGAATACAGGCGACAGAACAGCGGTGCCAAAAGCACCGGCTGTTTTGTTGTAAGTGACCCCTTGTGGTAGCACCAATTTCTGGAGGCGCTGCTTTTGCCTTACATCCATCTCCTGCCACTGGCCGGAAACGTTGCGGATGAACTGCATTGTGAAAGTAATGACAGCTTCCATATCGAGCTCGTCCGCCAGAGATTCATTCTGTGAGATCTTGAAACCGGTAATCTGATTATCGATGCTATTTTTGAGACTCGCAAACTCCTCTTTGGAAATCTCGTCATTCATTCGCATTTGGACGAGTTGCTCCTTTCGGGCACAGAGCCTCTTCAACTCCTTTTCGGAACCTTCGCGCTCGGTTGTAGATAGAGCCTTTCTGTTTTTCCATACGTCTAGCACTACAGCCTCGAAGAGAGCGAGAAACTCATCCTTCGGGGTTACTTCCTTAAGAAGTTCGAGAAACTTACCCTCCAAGACATCTTTAGGGACGTTGTGAGCGTGATGCTCGCAAAGCTTATTGTGACAGTGATAAGAGGCGTATTTCTTATTTCTGCCTTTGTGCCAACTACCGGTCAGCTTGCCCCCGCACGAGCACAGTACAAAGCGCCTCAACGGAAAGTCAGGGTTGAGTATGTTTCGAGGCCTGTTGAGGTGTCTCGAGAACCCGCTTTTGATCGCCTGAATCTGCTCGTACTCGTCCCAAGAAATCATTGCGCGATGGAGGCCTTTATACTGCTTGTTTGTCCACGGATCCGTGAGCACACCGGCGTAGAAGGGGTCTTTGAGCATCCTCTCAAAGAGCTGCTTGCGCATCGGCCTTCCAGTTCTGGTCTTAAAGCCCCATTTGTTAAGTAGTTCGACGACCGCCGTAGCTGAATGCTTGCCCGTCGCGTACGTCCTGAAGGCTTTCTGAGCGAGGTAGAAGCGCTCCGCATCCGGCTCATCAGGACGTAGCTTTCGACGGTCATTAAGCTTCTTGGCATTTACATAGCCAATGGGTGGCTGCCACGGCCAGATGCCCTGCTCAATTCTGCTGCGCATACCGCCCTCGCACCTCTGCTTTCGGATGTCATTTTCGAACTGCGCGTATGAGCTAAGTATACCTTCGGTCATTCTCCCCATTGGATCATCACTGATAGGCTCGGTCACAGAGTGCAAACGGACACCGTATTTAGCCAGTTGAGCCCTGAGACTGTAGTGATCCGTAGTATTTCGGGCAAAGCGATCTATCTTCCAGACTATGAAGGCAGACACCTCCCCTTCGTGTTGCCGGCAGTATTCGAGCACCTTGATAAGCTCGGTTCGGTTAGCGGCGGTTGCCGACTCTCCGCGCTCGATAAAGACCCCATCTTCGGACACTTCTATCCCTTCACGCTTCGCATAATCGAGGCAGGCCTGCTTCTGACTTTCTAGGCTCGTTCCTTGCACCTGTTCGTGGGATGACACTCGGCAGTAGACGACCCCTCTTCTCGTAGTATTTTTGTCTTTTGAGCTCATATAATCCGTATTATCCAGTAGTGATTTTGCGCTATTTTCCGACATTATCCAGCAACACTCTGCAATGTTCTTCGATTGCAAAATATGGCTTGTTTTCTATGTGTTTACCATAAGTATTAGCACATTTTCTGGTAATGAGACTCTCTACTTGTGGAGAGCCCTTAATTTCTGCACCACTTTGTTGAAATAGGCAGCAGGGTTTCGGGGCTCTTTGTCGGCGGTTTCAAAGCGATAAGTGTTGAGTGCACGTCTCAAAAATTCGTCCCCATCCTTTCGGAGAACGGAAAGCAAAAAGTCCATATAGGACTCGTCGATTTCGAGCGCAATAACGTGGCACAGCCGCTCGCCCTCGTTGCTCGGTATAAAACCCTCGACCGGTATCGACCCTCTCTTAAGGGAATCGAATCGATCTTTATATTTATTTTTATCGGTATCGTTATTAGAACCTCTGACTGGCGGAATAGAAATTACTCGTTTTTGAGCTATATCTCCAGTTATATCCAACACTGTGAAGCTCTGACTGACGGATGGTATATCCGTACCGGACTCTGCCTCAGTCGATGTTGAGGTTGCCTCCTTACCTCTGACTGATTCCTGCTCGCTAGTATTTGGTAGGTGGGTAATTGTCCTGTTGGGGGTTCGTATATCCGGTAAAAACACATCGAATGAACCTCTTCTTCCGCTCCGATCTTCGTAATGGAGAAACCCCTTACGCTTCAGTGACAGCAGCAACTTATTGCAGTAATTGACAGAAACATTACCCAAAATATCGTTGCGGATATTTTCTAAGCTGATCGAGGCTTTACCCCACGGATTGCTGTGCAAACGTACGTAAGCCCAGACAGAAAACTCAGCCGGCTTTAGCGTCCCGTTGCGGAGCTTATCAAGCGCATCGCGGGGGAAGGGTACAAAGCTAATTAGTTGTTCCGACATACATATTTTTCTTCTCATTTTTTGACCGTGATGAAAAGGCTTCCAGACTGAGATCTGCAACGGCATAGAGGGCAGCCATAATGCCCCTGAGCTCGTCCTCGGGCATCGTAGGGTCGTCTAGGAGCTTTCTAGCCGTATCGAGACTGATCATACGGTGTCTTGGTGGAGGAGCTGTTTAGCCTCCTTTATGGCCGATATGAGTGCTTTAGGCTCGATAGTTGCCCGCCCTAATAGAAACTCCTCCACGAGTCCCTTCCGACCCTTAGAATCCCAAAAGACAAAAGAAACGCGCCGAGGGTTGGCACGGTCTATGTGATGCAGTGCGAGACCTGCGGCTATGCAGAAGGCCGCAAGGTAGAAGTCGGAAGTAGCGAAATATTCATCCTCATTTCTCATAGTAAAAAGCAGTTTTGTACTGCTGTTTTACTACTTCGGGGGCTTAGCTAGAATGGACGCTAATTTTTAGCTTTTCGTGTCCCGATTCCAGTCATTTTCTTGTACCGTTTCAAAATCGTGCCTATATCCTCAGCAAAGCGGATTTTATGTCTGAGCTCGCGCCAAGCACGCTCTTTGATCTGTTTATACGTCATCCCTTCTTTTTTCCACCGGTAGATAATTTCGTAATGGTCTGCGTATTGTACTTTCCGCTGTGTAAGCAATTTATGATCCGGAAGAAGAGACTGCAGGTGTTTTATTTTCGACCAGAGACTATTCGACTGTAAGTCCGATTTCTTTGCGTCTGCGTCAAGCTGCAGGTAGAGCATCTTGTTTCCGAGGTCATCGGTCTTTAAAAAAGCCTCAATTTTGTTCTCCGGAAAGTCCATTCGAGTCTCAAAATTGATTGCCTCGTCGCAAAGAACACAATCAAAAACGGTGACATAAAAGCGTGACGGTATCTTGAGCTCGCCCATCAACTTCTCAACCTCTTTCTCGAATTGATCCGATTTTTCCGGCGAGAGTCCATTCCACCAAGCGAATATCTTCTCGAAATCCCCATCAGTCTTTGGAGTAGAGAGTCCCCACCGCCTGCGCATTTCTTTAGTTAAAACCGCGTTCTGGACGCGCTTGTGTATGATTTGGGCATCTTGCAGAGCCTTTGCATTTTTTGATCCCTTCCTCATTCTCATTTGCCTCGATGATAACGGTTATTTAGCCGGCTTACTAGCGGGGTATTTTGTGCTATCGTAACTGGGTACAACTGAATAAAAAGGGTCTAACCCGCAGCCTTCCGTTGCGGCAAGATCGAAAATCGTGACTCATAAAAAACCCATCGTTAGGGCGTGAGTCACGTTGTGCGGGGAAACCCGCATAGAGTCGAAAGACTTCCTAGCGGTGGGCTTTTTGTTGCCCACTCCACGTTTTACTAGCCTAAGTAAATTATATGGAGAAACTGGGCACTTTTATTTTAGGAGCTATTGCTATCGCATTCACAGTCGCAATATTCGCTTTCTTCAACTGGGGAATTGTTGCAGACTTTATCGGGCTCTTTAATTAGATAAATTATGAACAACCTCGATTCGCACTTCTGGTACCGTGGGCTCAAAGTAGTGGCGTATGTTTGGCTCGCTGCTGCGTTCTTTATTCCGTGGATTATGCGCGACGCGACAGGTTATCCAACCTATGCGGTTGTAGTCGGCAACATCCTCGAGGGACTGTTCAATGTCGCGGCGTGGCTTATTGTGTTTTATCTACTTAGAAAAGTAGTGATTTATATTGCTCTCGGGAAACAAGCCCCACAACCAAAACGACCCCTAAAACCTATGGAAAACTGGGCGGACTTTTATAAAGTTGCCGGTATTGGGATCGTAATTCTTGGCGCTGCCGGCTATCTCTTTCTCTTGGCATTTATGGTATTTAGTTAGAAACGATTAATTCTATACTTGTCCTCTATGGGGCAACTCAGATAATCTCCCCTAAAAAGAGGTCGGTTCAAGCTCGCTCCATTGGGCGCCTGGGGCACTCCAACTACCTACAATATCGTCTATCTTTTAACCCAACCGGATGTAAAATGGTCTCACGAGGGCATAACCGTGAATATGAAAAACAAAGAAGAGCTAGTGGCTCGAGTTAGAGCCTTCAGAGATAAGTTTAAAAAATACCTAGAGGTATGCGGGGTGTTTTGGCAGGCACGAAATCACTTTGCATCTGGGGCAACACCGGACGAAGCACTTGAAGAAAAACTGCGGGAAGAACTGACGGAAGAATGGGGTCGCCTGGAGAGCCTGTTCGCTAAAATGGGTGCACCGCGTTTTACGATTGTACCAAGTATTGGATACCCGACCTACTTTTTTGACGAAGCTCTTTCGGCGAATTTCGATAGCCCCCACAAAGGCGAGGGTATTGTAAGCGCCATAAGCTCAGCAACAAAAGTTATAGGACTTATTGAGGCTCTATCGGAAGCCGAATATAAAAGTTTACATAGAAAAACACCTACGTTGTTCATCTCACACGCTTTCAGAAAAGAAAACGAGGAGTTGGTAAAAAACATTAAGGAACTTTTGAGCTCGTTTCCGATCTCGATAATCACCGGCGCACAACCTGGCACCGAATCAATTTCGGAAAAGGTAAAAGGATTAATGGATGATTCCGATTTTGTCCTCGCACTATTAACAAAAGATGAGGAACAAAAAGACAGCAGTTGGACGCCCTCAAAGTGGGTATTCGACGAGATCGCATATGCTGTGGGACAGAAAAAACCTGTAATAAGGATGCTGGAGACTGGGGCTTCCTACAAAGGAGCAATTTCGGGCGACGCAGAATATATAAGCTTTCAGCGCGATAACCTCACAGAATCGCTTATTAAACTAGTACAAGTGCTGAATAGCTTGCTAACCAAAAAGTAATCGAAGGGACTTTGTCAAAATGGCTCCGCCCCTGTACGACAAGTTAATTGTATTTAGAGCCAAATACGACTCGGCACCCCCACCCCCGCTCTTTAGGCTATTTGCCGGAACTGATATACTTCCAGTAAGGACGGTACGAGCTGATACCAACTCTGTACCACCTCTGCAACAAGATAAGAAAAAAGCGCCTTTCGGCGCTTTTTTCGTGCATCATCAAATAGCGCCTAATTCTTCAAATACGCGTTTGTAGTAGTCTATTGCCACTCTGGCATCGCGCTCATTGAGCTCGTACGCTTCGCCCTGATGTGCGATGTCGTTGCGCACCTTGTGCGCCTTCCACGCCAGGTCAAGCGTGGTCATTTGTATCGGATTAGCCATCTTTAATTGCTCGCCCACGCCCGCTCCCTCGTACCCCTGCGCCGCCAGAACGTCGGCAAGCATGATGTCGGCCTCGAGTATCGCGCGCCGCCAGTCGCCGTGGTTGGCCGAGCTTGCGAGCTTTACGATATTTTCCCATCGGTCGTTCTTGCCGGTCGATTCGACCTCGGCATCATGATGTTCGCGCGCGCGCGCCTCTAGCTCGCGGAAGCCCTCATGCTCGGTGTGCAGCAATTGTATCTGCGCGTAGACGATTAAAATTAAAAAAATAAGAGAAGTAAGCATCCCGAAGATAAACACGCCGGTTATAAAAGCGGTTACTTCTGCGGGCACGTTGCCGGACGCACTCTGTATATTGAGCGCAATGTCGTGCAGGCGCACGAGCAGATACTCAAGGTTGAGATAATTAACGGTGGGCTGCATTGATTTCTATTGTAGCTCTTTTCCTGCAGTAAAGAGCGCCGGCTCGTCCCCATGCGCGGCGGTGAGCTGGATGCCGACGGGAAGCTCCTTCCCTTCCCGTGTCACCGTACCCATCGGCAGAGAGATAGCCGGGTTGCCGGTTAGGTTGGCCGTGACGGTAAAGATGTCGGCGAGATACACAGAGAGCGGGTCTGACTTCTCTCCTATTTTCCACGCGGGAAACGGCGCCGTCGGCGTCGCAATAACCGCGACATCCTTCAGCACCGCAGAAAAGTCTTGCCGCAAAAGAGCCCGTGCCGCGGTCGCTTTGCCGAAATACGCATCGTAGTAGCCGGACGAAAGCACGTATGTCCCGAGCATAATCCTACGGCGGACCTCGGCGCCGAATCCTTCTCCGCGTGTTTTTGCATAATCGCCGACCAGCGACTCGCCTTTTAGCGATAGCCCGTAGCGCACACCGTCGAAGCGCGCCAGGTTGGCCGATACTTCGGCAGGCATAATGACGTAGTAGACCGCGAGTGCCAAACCGGCGAGCGGGAGCTCGATATCAACAACTTCGTACCCTTTGGCGCGCAGGGTTTCGAGCGACTTTTCAAATTGCTGTAAGACATCCACATCAAGCCCCTGCGCGAGTAGTTTACGCGGCACACCGATGCGTTTGTTATTTGTATTTTGGGATTTGGAGTTTTCTATTTCTATAGATGTGCTATCCAACGGGTCATAGCCCTGGATAGTGTTAAAAATCAGCTCAGCATCTTCAACGGTGCGCGCAAGCGGCCCCGCCTGGTCGAGCGAGGAGCCCATCGCGATAAGCCCCGAGCGCGACACGGCGCCGTAGGTGGGCTTCAACCCCACCACACCGCAGAAGCTTGCCGGCTCACGCACGGAGCCGCCGGTGTCGGTACCCAATGCGCCCAACGCCATATGCGCGGCAACCGCCGCCGCAGAGCCTCCGGAGGAACCTCCGGGCACGCGCTCCACGTCGAAAGGATTTTTGGTCGGACCGTACGCGGAGTTTTCCGTTGAGCTTCCGTGCGCAAACTCGTCCATGTTGGTGCGGCCGAGAAATACCGCGCCTGCACTTTTCAGTTTTGTTATTACCGTCGCGTCATACGTTGCAACGTAGTTCTCCAGTATTTTCGACGCGGCGCCCGCTTTGCGTCCTTCAATCAAAATATTGTCTTTAATCGCAAGCGGAATGCCAAGCAACGGATGACTCTCCCCTTTTACGCGGCGAGCATCGGCCGCTTCGGCTTGTTTTTCTACGTCATCAAATACTTCCAAATAAGCATTAAGATCTTTATTTCTTTTTTTAATTTCCGCCAAACAGGCGCGCGCTAACTCAACCGCCGTGATTTCTCCGATCGCGAGTTTTTTGCCCGCCTCTGCTATTGAAAGTTCATTCAAATCACTCATCTTTTTGGATTATTTTGCGCACGACATTGTAGTTGTTTTCTTTTTTCGGAAACGCGGCACGCAGAGCCTCTTCCTTGCCGCCCATAGTATCTCCCTCCGCGCGAGGCACATCCTCGCGCATCACGTTGTAATTAAAAGGCGTCGCCTTTTCTTTTTCTACATTTACTTGGGAAATCTGCCCGATATACTCCAAAATATTCGAAATATCTTTTTGCAAACCCGCCACCTCCGCATCGGCGACTTTGAGCCGCGCAAGTTCAGCCAATTGTAAAACTTCCTCGCGCGAAATCATGAGCCTATAGTACCTTAGCTAACGAGCTTTAGAAACTCCTCTTCAATTATTACTTTGATACCTAGTTCGTGCGCTTTATCAAGCTTGGAGCCGGCATCGGATCCCGCGACCACATAGTTGGTCTTGGCGGACACCGATGAGGAAACACTGCCGCCTTGCGCACGGATTTTTGCCTTGGCCTCGTCGCGCGAGAGGCTTTCCATGGTCCCCGTCAGCACAAACGTTTTTCCGAAAAGCGGAAGCTTTTCGCCCTGAGCTTGTCGAAGGGCTGTTTCGTTTTCTATTTCAAGTACTTTTTTAAGCCGCTCGACCAATTTTTTATTCTCATGGAACCAGTTGTGGATTGATTTTGCGACTATTGGCCCGATACCGCTTATTATCTCAAGTTCTTCAACCGAAGCTTCGGCGATATCGTCTATCATTTTAAAATTCTGCGCCAGCAAAATGCCGGTCTCCTCCCCCACCTGCGGAATTGACAGGCCGGTGATTAATTTTGAAAGCGGAACTTGTTTTGCCGCTTTTTTAATTGATTCAATAAGTTTTTTTGCACTTACCTCCGCAAAACCTTCAAGCTCCAATACATCACCCTCGCGCAGGGTAAAAAAGTCGTCAACGTGCACAACAAGACCGCACTCGAGCAGAGCGTCCACCGTGCTCGGACCTAAGCCCTCTATATTGAGCGCGCCCCTGTGGCAGAAGTAGCGCAGTTTCCGGCGCATGACCGCAAAAGAACCTTTGTCGACGCACCGCCACGCGGCTTGCCCCGGTATACGCTCGATGGCGCCGCTCCCGCCGCACTCCGTCACCTTCTGTGGCCAGCGATACGGTTTGCTGTTTTTAGGCCGCAGTTCGGTAAGCGCGCGCACAATGTCGGGTATAACGTCGCCGGCTTTTTGGAGCACGACAGTGTCCCCGACACGTACATCGAGCCGCTTAATTTCGTCTTCGTTGTGGAGCGTCGCGCGGCTTACCGTAGAACCCGCAACCAGCACCGGCCGCAGATGCGCCACGGGGGTTAAAACGCCCGTGCGCCCCACCTGCAATACGATGTCCTCGACTACCGTGGTGACCTGCTCTGCCGGGAACTTGAAGGCAACGGCAAAGCGCGGCGCTTTGCCGGTAAACCCCAGCTCCTGCTGAAGCGCGCGCTCGTTGACCTTGATGACGACGCCGTCAATCCAATACCCTTCGGCCTTCGATTTTTTCTGCCATTTTTGCCAATACGCGATAATTTCCTCGACCGAACCGGCGAGCGTAAAATGTTTGTTGACCTTGAATCCGAGTTTTTGCAGGTACTCCAGTTCCTCGTATTGAGTCGGCGGAAGCCGCTCCGATGTCTGCGCTACGTCGTATATAAACGTATCGAGTTTGCGCTGCGCCGCTACCTTCGGGTCGAGCTGGCGTATGGTGCCGGCGGCTGCATTGCGCGGGTTTGCGAAAAGCGGAAGCTTTTCGTCCTGAGCTTGTCGAAGGACATTTATCTCTTTCAGAGTTTCTTCGCTCATCCACACCTCGCCCTCGACGATGATGTCGACAGGGTGCTCTAGTTGGAGCGGCACGGAGCGTATGGTGCGGACATTATGGGTGACATCCTCCCCCACCACACCGTCGCCGCGCGTGGCCGCGGTTTTTAATCTCCCTTTTTCGTAGGTCAAGACCACTTTAAGTCCGTCTATTTTGAGCTCCAAAGTATAGGTCGGCGTTTTGCCTCCTAGCATCCTGCGCACGCGCGCGTCGAAGTCGTGTATATCATCGGGTTTAAAAGCATCATTGAACGACCACTGCGCAACCTTGTGCAGGACTTTTTTAAACGAAGTCTGCGGCTGCCCTCCAACGCGCTGTGTCGGCGAGTCCGGAGAAACAAGCGTCGAATACTGCTCCTCAAGCAAGATTAGCTCCTGCTCGAGCTCGTCGTAAGCGCTGTCGGCTATCTCGGGCGCCTCCTGCACATAGTACAAATGCCTATGGCGATTTATTGAGTCTTTAAGTTTGCCATACCGTTCTCGTACTTCCTTCGGAATCATTGGCTTAGTGTATAGTCCCTAAACCCTAGTGGCTAGTGGCTAAATTCTAGTACGTTACTTGGAGCACACGTTCAAGTCTTGCGGTGTCGGCGGCCGCGGGCGGACACGCCGCGTTATATCCCTTTGAGGTAATAGTTGTTTGCGTCGGGATGCCGCTCTTGGCAACGGTAACGCTCGCGCAATACGGCTGGGGCAAAAAGGTAATAGCGAAGGTTGTTGTGGCGGCGGTAAGAACACTCGTGACTACGCGCGTCGTGGATATGTCCGAGTCATTGCACATCATGCCATTGCCGCTGGGCGGCGTAACTGACTGCGTAGATGTTGCGAAAGCACTCCCCGCAGCCGCGCCGCTGACGCAGTTTGGAAGCGTGCATTTTAAATCCCAATACAGCGCGCACTCCGCGCCCGTGTCGGCGGCGTATATCGCGTACTGCGACTGTGTGGCGGTGCCGGAGAGGTCGAGCTCGCGCACCGTCAGGTCGTAGATGGCAAGCCCTATCGAAAGCGCGAGACCGCCGACCAGCATCGCAAAAAAAATTGTAAAGCCTTTCATATTATTATTGCCACCGGAAGATGTTCTCCCGCACTTTAATCGGCACGCGCGTAATGCCTGCCCTATCGCTCCAGTTTACCTCGACCGTGACAACCGCTTCGTCCGGGGTCGTGTTTGTTATTTTAACCGTCCGGATAAAGCGCTCTTTACTCAACGGCTTGGCAAGATTGTAGTTGAAAACAGTCAGCACAGAGTCATAATTCATGATCGGACAGGTGCCGCTGCACGCAACCGGCGAAGCGGGGTTAGTGGCAAGCGAGTCAAGATAACAACCGTCCGGATTTACCGACGTAAGGCAGTTGTTGAGGCCGGAGAGCCAGCCGTTTGCGCCTGACACCGGACATCCTGTCGAACCGCCTCCGGAGGCGAGGCAGGCGCTGTCGCGCAAAAAGCGCACCTGCTCTATGGCGTCTTGCGCCAAATAAAATCCGATAAATTGGTCTTTGGATACCATGGTGGCAGTAAGACCTTTGGAGGCGATAGTGAGAGGCCCCGCGATAGACATCGCCAAAAGCAGTACGGCGATAAGCGTCTCTATAAGAGTAAATCCGCTGCTTTTTATATTTAAATATTTAAATATTTTACTGGTCATATACGCGCTCCGTGACGGAGGTCTGCAGATTAAACGTGGAGGTCTGCGTAGCGGTAACGGTGACCACTCCGGAGATGAGTATGGTGACCTTCGGCTGGATGCCGTCGCCGACCCCAGAACCGGTAACATAAAAATTAAGAACATCGACATACACTTCCGACGACGTAATCGAGGAGTAGGTACTTCCACCGTCGGTAGAACGCGCGATGCAGCCGACCCTGGCGCTTGGCTGACCGCACAGCGTGGCGTTTGAGGACTCAAGCTTGTATATAACCGTACTGCTACCGTCCGCAGGACGGAAAGCAAACGAGGAAGCGGGGGTCCCCGTACAGTCTCGGGTCGAAGTAATTGGCGTCTGTGAGATGTCGCAATGATACGACTGGCCAGTGCGGATAGAGCGCGACATGGAGTCCATGGAGAAGTTGAGGTTGTTGATAACCGACTTGAACGACTGCGCCTTCCTGTCGCTCTCCGACATGGAGAGCAGAGCGCCGAGAGATATGGTCATCACGATGGCGAATATCGCCACCGATACCATCATTTCTATAAGCGTAAACCCCGTTAGAGATTTTCTCCATTTTTTGGCACGAATGCCAGATTTTTTCTCTAACGGGGTAAATCTTTTCATATCAACATTGCGGGGGGGCGATGTTCGGCGCGCAGACCGCTATCTGGCCCGTATTGGATACTTTGACGCTGCGCGTATTGCTGTTGCCGGTTGACATGAGTTGTATGTACGCGGACGAGTACACCGCGGACGCTCCGGGAGCGCAGGCGCCCGGCGCGAGGTTGGTCGAGATGCACGCGTCCGGATTGGGCCGGCGGAAGAAGACAGTAAGAGATGATACCGCGGTGCAGGCGCTCCCGCCGATGGCGACGGCGCATACACTGCCGATGATATACCCTTTGCCGAGCGTAAAAGTGGGGAGGGCTTCGGTTGAGTTGTCATACGCGCCGTTGCCTACGGTAGCTGGCACTATGTCGGCAAAAAGATAATAGGTGTTGGCGGATGCTCCGGAGGCCGGAATGTACACGCCGTACCCGGGAGCGAAAGCGCCGGAGAACTCCCGCACCGACGTGCCGTACACTTGCGCCTGGCGCATGGAGAGCGCGACGCTGTAGGTAAGACTGCGCATCAGCGTCGCGCTGTTGAACTTGGCCTGCTGAAACATAACAAAACCCGTAATAAGCAGGATGATGGCGGATACAACGATAAGCTCTACCAAGGTAAATCCCCTGCTTCGCGCAAGGCTACGCAGGGTAAGCCTCTTAGAAAAAAAACGCCGGAAGTGTTGGAAAGAAATCAACATGCAAAAAGTAAGCGCAGGCCGCCCCGAAGATAAGAAACGGGGCAAGGGGCACCTCGCTCTTCATTGTAACCCGTTTGGAAACGAGCATGAGCAAAATTCCCACAACGGCTCCTGCCCAAAACGCCAGCATAAAAGCGGTGAGGCCTGCGGTTAATCCAAGCAGCCAGCCCAAGCCCAGCTCCAGCGCGCCGTCTCCCCACCCCATCCACCGGCCGCGGGACACGAGCGACAGGAGCAACAACGGAACGGCCAAGAGCGGCCCTGCCGCTAAGCTCCAAACATCAAATCCCAAAGTCCAAACATGAAAAAGACTAAGAGCGGCCAAAAGCCCCGACGAGCTCCACGGGATAATCTGGTGCCGCAGGTCGTATACGACGATAAACAGGAGCGTCATCCACACGGCGAGCCCGAGTGCATAGTGCAGCGGCTCCGGATTTTGCAGATACACAAGCACAGAAAGTGCGGCGGCCGCGGCTTCTACTATTGGATATTGGATTGAAAGCAGCGAGCGGCAGTAGCGGCACTTCCCCATCAAATACAAGTACGAAAGCACCGGCACCAGGTCTATGGCAGCGAGCCCATGCCCGCAGTGCATGCACTGCGAGCGCCCGCGCAAAACACTCTTGCCGGTGTTAAAGCGGAAAAGGAGAGCATTGAGAAAGCTCCCGAGTATGAGCCCAAGCACAGCGGCGGAAAAGATAAACATTACGGCTTTTGGCTGTAACAGAGCTCGGGAGAGTTGGCGGTGGTCGAGCAATCGTTGCTGGTGCCGGAGAAACCGTTCGCGTCCACTCCGTTGTTGCACGCGGTGTAGGTGGGCGAAAAGGTGAAGTCAACATCGTCGAGAAGCGCCGAACTTCCGGAGTCCTCAAAAACCGCGCCGAGCTGGTATAAAACAGCAGGATTAGACGCGTTGCACGCTCCGGCCCCCGACCGGTATCCGTAATATTTGTAACAACTTGCGTCGGAGGCGGTGGTGCATGTGCCTGCCGCTTTCGGGTCTCTGGGAAGTACGGGGAGGTAGCTCGGCACGAGCGAGCTAAGGGTAGTCGGGTAAAATAAATTATCCGAGTAATAGGTTGCGAGCGCGAGTTGGAGCGTTTTTATGTCGGAGACGCGCTTGGCGTCGCGCGATTTTGTTTTGGAACTGCCGAGCGACACCATGACTATGGAGCTCAAAATGCCGATGATGGCAATGACCATCAAAAGTTCGATTAAAGTAAATCCGCGGAGTTTTTTCATATACATTAATTAGTTACAACCCCGAAACACTTCTGAAAGGTCATTAATACTCGAAAACGGTATAATTTTAGCACGACTGAAACTGTCAACACACCACACGTTGGCGGTATTTGACTTAAGTATAATCGCTATCGCCCAAGAACTAGCCGTAGAACCGCAGGTTGATTTTACTCCGACATTCCCGCCGATGCCCGCGCTGCCTCCGGGGCTTCCGGCCTGAGCCTCAGCGGCGAGTACCGCCGCTTTGATGGTCGAGTTGCCCCACATGCCGGTAGAAACACCGGAGCAGTTAACACCAGAATCGCTACTCGTTCCTTGCGTCCCATAATCACCAACCTCTATAGCGTATTTCTCGGCCATGGTACGGATGGTATTGAGGTTACCCTTAATCCCCGCGTCGGCGCCACTCTGGCGGGCGTTGCCTATGGCAAGAAGCACGATGGAAGAGAGTATGCCGATGATGGCGATGACAACCAAAAGCTCTATAAGCGTAAACCCACGCGGATGCATGCCTGCATTATACCAAACAAAAACCCTCCGCCTTGGGCGGAGGGTTTTTGCAACACTAGCGTTTATTGGCAATTCTTGAATAATATTGCTGTAGCAATTGCAGTCACGTCGACTTGTTTTGAAACACCGTTGCTGTCTACACACCATGCTTTCGCAGGATCTGTTTTGAGAACAGCGGCGACCGTCCACCAGGTAATTCCTGAACCGCATGCCACACTTACGCCAGTCCCTCCTGCAATATTTGCCGCACCGGCACTTTGTGCAGTGTTTTTAGTAGCAGCCGCAATCGTCGGATCGGCAAACATGCCAGAAGCACCGCATGAAGCTGCACTGGTTCCTCCGAGGGCAGTGGTTGTGGCTTGGACACCATAGCCGTTTACACCGTTATTCCCGGCAAAGATTTCTGCCTGTGTCCGGAGAGAGGCTAGGTTGCCTTGGATGCCCGCGTCTGCGCCCTTCTGCCTTGCGTTGCCCAAGGAGACAAGCACGATGGACGCCAAAATGCCGATGATGGCGATAACCACCAAAAGCTCGATGAGTGTGAAGCCCCTATTGATAGATTTCTGCATAGATAATTTCTAACTGGTAATAACTAATAAATTTGCACTTAGTAAAAATGCGCCAGACGCTTATATCCGTGAGGCTCCCCTATTATAGCTTCGTACCAGCCCCCTGTCCCGCCCACTGTGGATAAGGCAGGTATTAGAGCGAGCTTGCAGAATTGTAGATAGGCAGGAGCACGGCCGCCAAGAGGAAGCCGACGCCGAGCGCCAAAGCCACGATAAGGATGGGCTCTATGAGCGAAACCAGCGTGTCCACCGCCGAGTTTACCTCGCGGTTGTAGAACTTGGCCAAGCGGTCGAGGATGTTGCCCATTTCGCCCGTTTCCTCGCCTATCTGGAGCATTTGGACGAAAATAACCGGAATTTGCCCGGGGCTGTAGCGCATGAGCGTCTGCGAGAGAGGCTGGCCGCCTTTGACCGCCTCGATAGCCTCGCGCAAAATACCCTCATAAATTTCGTCCTCCACCACATTGGCGGTAATTTCCAGCGCGCGGACGGCGGAGATGCCCGAAGAGAGCATAACGTTGAGGTTGTCGGCTATGCGCGAGAGGTAGAGTTTTTGATACAAGGGCCCGACATAGGGAATGGAGAACTTAAACCGCGACCAGGCGACTTGGCCTGCGGGCGTTTGTATGTAGCGGTACATAAAGAAGCCGCCGACGATAATCGCGATGAGCAGAAAGATGCCGTAATTGACGAGGAAGTCGCTTATTCCGAGGATAATCTGGGTGTAGAACGGCAGCTCTTGGCCGGAGTCCTCGAGTATCGCGCCGATTTTAGGGATAACGAACGTCATCATGAGCGTCATGACGGCGACGAAGGTCACCATAATAAACGCCGGGTAGACGAGCGCGTTGCGGGCCTTGCTGCCGAGCTCGTAGGAGCGGTCTATGTAGTCGGCCAAGTAGAGGAAGGTCTGGTCGAGCTTGCCCGACTCCTCGCCGGAGCGGACCATGTTGACGTAAAAGTCGGAAAATACCTTCGGATGCTTTTCCAGCGACTTGGAAATCGAGTTGCCGCCCTGCAGGTCGTCGCTTACCTGCACCAGCACCTGCCGTATAAACGGCTTTTCAGCCTGCTCAGAAAGGAGGCGGAACACGCGCAAGGCGGAAACCTGCGCCTCGAAGAGCGTCGCTATCTGGCGCGACAGGAGCACCAAGTCGCGGGTGGAAACTCCGCCAAAAAAAGTGATCCCTTGCATCTGCTGCATAAACGATTTATCCGACCCGCCGGTAACCGAGGTGATGGTAAGGCCTTTGCGCTGGAGCGCGGCAATAGCTCCGTCTTGCGAAGCGGCGTTGACGGAGCCGCTTACCGCTTTGCCGTTTTGATCAAGTGCTTCGTATTTGAATTCAGCCATAGCTAGCCCTTATTGTATCGCGTTTTTTAGATGCAAAGCGTACTTGTACAATACATAGGTCACAAATCATCCGGCGTAAGGTCGGTGTGTTTGGCTATGCGGGCGAGCATGCGCGGGCCGATTTCTTCCCTCTCATGAAAAGCGAATGTATAGTCAGGATAGCCGCTTTTGCCTAAAATTCGGTGCGAACCCCTCTGCCTTTTTACACGCCAACCAATATCGAGCAGGGCTTGGAGAACCCGCGAGGCTTTAACCGCGGGCCAATCCATGCTTAAAAAAACGCGATACTGTGGCTGGAGTGGAGCCATGTTCTACCGAGTCGGCAAGTGTCCGCAAAGCAATCGCATACGCTTTGCGCTGTGCCTCCTGTCTGGTCTTGCCATAGGCCAAGACCCCCGGGAGTTGCGGTATCTCGGCAATCCAGCGCCCGTCGCGCTCTTTTTCAAACTCGACTTTCATAGTGTGCATTATAGCACAGAGGCCTTACAAAAGGCGCTCGAGGGTTTTGGGGGAGGTTGAGCGGGAGTAGGCGGACTCTATCGTGATTTCGCCCGCGCGCACAAGCTCGGCGAGGCACCGGTTCATGTCTATCATTCCGTCCGCCGCGCCGGTTTCTATGATGTTTTGTATCTCGTGCGTGCGCTCCTCGCGGATGAGGTTCGCTACGGCGGTATTGTTGAGCAAAAGCTCGTATGCCGGGATGAGCCCGCCGGCGATGCGCGGAATAAGCCTCTGGCTGAAGATGCCCGCGAGCGATGCCGCAAGCTGGATGCGCACCTGGTTCTGCTGTGTGGCGGGGAAAACATCGATAATGCGGTCGATGGTCTGCACCGCGTTGTTGGTGTGCAAGGTCGAGAGCACCAGGTGGCCGGTCTCGGCGGCGGTAACTGCCGTGGCGATAGTCTCCGGCGTGCGCATCTCCCCTATCATAACCACGTCCACATCCTGCCTAAACACCGACTGGAGCGCGATTTGGAAATCGGCCGTGTCGATGCGCACCTCGCGCTGGTCGATGAGCGAGCGCTTATTTTCAAACAAATATTCTATCGGGTCTTCGATGGTGATAATGTGCTCGGTGCGCTCCTGGTTTATCTTTTCGATAAGCGCGGCCAGCGTTGTGGTCTTGCCTTGGCCGACCGGCCCCACCACCAAAAAGAACCCCTGCTCGCGCATGGCAAACTGCTCGATGACAGAAGGCAAATGGAGCTCGGCAATGGAGCGGATGACGCGCGGAATGAGCCGCAGAGCCACCCCGATGCGGCCGCGCTGGAAGTAGCCGTTGCCCCTGAAGCGCGCTTTTTCTCCATACGCGTAAGAAAAGTCTATCTCTTGGGTATCTATAAATCGCTTTTTGAGCTCCGGAGTGAGCATCGCGTCGAGCATCCCGAGCATGTCCTCTTGTACGAGCATCGGTTCGGAGACAATCGGGGTCATAACCCCGGATACGCGCGTGGTCGGCTGTGTTCCGGCGCCCAAATGCAGGTCGCTCGCGCCTTGGGCAATAGTAAGCTCGATGAGGCCCGATAATTTTTGTTTGTAATCTTGCATAACGTGCTCTATCGGACTATATTTCGACCTCTTTGACCGGTGCGGGCTCCCTGTCTGCGGCGCCCGGCACTCCGTCCGCGGAGATGGCTTCCGGAGCCGGAGCCGGCGCTATAACCGGCACGTCATCGAGCTCGAACTCGCCGCCGAGCGTGTTTACTTCCTCAAACGGCACCACGCCTCTCGCTGATTTAATAATAGCATCCTCTTTCATCGTTATCATGCCCTGCGCGCGCACGATGCCGCGCAGTTCGTCTTCCGGTTTTTTTTGCAATATCGCCTGCTCAAGCTCGTGCGTCATGTCAAACACCTCAAAGCAGGCGATGCGCCCCTGGGTGCCGGCCGGACAGTCGGGAGTCGGGTCGATGCGGTACACTTCTTTAAAATCCGGCAGCTCCTTCCGGAATTCAGCCGGGAGGTCGGCGAATTCTTTTACAATCATCTCCTTTGTGCCGCCCTCCACGGCAGTGCGCTTGCCTCCCCCGGGACAGAGCGTGCGCACCAGGCGCTGAGCGACTCCCAAAATGAGCACCGGCGGAATAAGGTACGGCTCCACGCCCATATCAAGAAGGCGCGGAATAATGCCGATGGCGTTATTGGTGTGAATGGTGGAGAGCACGAGGTGGCCGGTCAGCGCCGCCTGCACCGCCAGGTTGGCGGTCTCGCTGTCGCGGATCTCGCCGACCATGATGATATTCGGGTCCTGCCGCAGCGTGGTGCGCAAGCCGTTGGCAAATGAGTAGCCTATTTCGGGCCGTACCTGCGACTGGGAAACTCCCGCAATGGTGTACTCGATAGGGTCTTCCAGCGACAGTACGTTTTGCTGGTCGCGGTCCACCTCGTTGAGCAGTGTGTAGAGCGTAGTCGACTTGCCCGAGCCGGTGGGCCCTGATATGAGCACCATGCCGTAGGGTTTTTTAATCGCTGTTCTTATGAGATTGAGGTTCCGCTCACTGAGACCTATGGAATCCAGCTTCCAGTCTTTGGTCTGGCTGCCCAAAATGCGCATCACCACCTTTTCGCCGTAATAGGTCGGAAAGGTCGACACGCGGAAGTCCACCTTGCCGCCGCCCACCCGCGCAGAAAAGCGGCCGTCCTGCGGCTTGCGCTTTTCGTCCAACCGCATATTGGAAAGCACTTTAATGCGCGCGACAACCGACGAATGTACTTTAGGCGGGAGCGTAATATTGGTAAGCAGAACGCCATCGACGCGGAAGCGCACCCGCGTCTGCTCGGCCATGGGTTCGATATGTATGTCGGAGGCGCGCTGCTCGGCGGCGTGCCGCAGGACGGTCGCCACTATTTTGGTGACGGGAGCGTCTTCGGTCACCGCTTCGGCGCCGGTTTCCGTAATCTCGCTCTCGGTGACGGAGATATTGCGCTTGGTGTCGACGGGATTCTTTTTTGTTTCTATCGTAATCTCCGTCTCCAGCTCGTTGAGCGCCTTGCCGACCTCGCCGGAGAGGCCCTTGTATTGGCTAAGCAGGCGGTCAAAGTCGGTCTCGGTGATGAGAAAAAGCTTGTACGGCATCCCGACCTTTGCGGAAATAAACGTAAGCGCGTCCCGCGCCTCGAGATTGTCCGGGTCGGTAATGCCGACCTCCAGCGCGCCGTCTGCCTCGCCCAGCGGCGCGAGCTTATAGTGGCGCGCCGACTCCTCCGGGATGAAGCGCAGGATATCAAACGGAACCGCCGTCTCCCCCACCTCTTTGGTCGGGATGCCGTAGTATTCGCCCTTTGCTTTGAGAATATCTTTAAGGGCGACGCCGGCCTTTTGGAGAACCTCCTCTGGTTTTGCTTCTGGCTTTGCAAGCTCTACCTCTATTTCGGGCACGCGTCCCCGCTCAAGGACGCCTCTGTCAGATAGAAGAGTAAGGAGATTCATACCTCATTGGATTTATTTGCCTACCGGAGCAAAAGGATTGCGGCGTCCCGCGTTTTGCGGCGGAATTGTCACGCCGAAGTCGGTAAGCGACGCGAATACCGGGTCGGTAAATATAGCCGGATCAAGCCGTATGGTGTGGAGCTGTCCGAGCGTAATCAGTATTTCCTGCGAGAGCGGAGAGGTACCGTCGTTCGTGGTAAGAAGCGCGCTGTTTTCAGCCGAAGTCCACAGGTAATAGATGAGCGTAAGGACCAGCACGGCGCCTACCCCGCCGACGACAAATTTATTTTTTAGTATATCCATATTTTTAAATATTCAAATGTTTAACTCTAGTGCAGCCAGTAGGTCCGTATGGTAAGCGCGTATTCATACTTGTCGCCCGTGTCGGAGACTCTGAAGGAAATCTTTTCTATATCGACAACGCGGAGGCTGTGCTCGAGGTCCTGCAAAAAGGCGAGAAATTCATCGTACGTGGCGGACAGTGCAAAGCTGATTTCCGCGGAGCCGACCGGGTCGCCCGAGGAGCCCACGGCGAGCGCGGAGCGCCCCGACTTGGCGTCGGATATGGTGCCGAGCGACACATTTTTGAGCGAGAGATTTCGGCGCGCGGCTATGCCGTTGATTTCGATGACAAAGCGTATGTTATCGACGTTGTCGGGGAGGATGCGCTCGAGCTTTTGCACGTTGTCGGTCGAGAATGTGTTGCGCTTGGAAATAAGCTGGTCGCGGTTGGACTTAAGCTCCTGCGCTTTGTTGAGCGCTTCATCAAACGCGGAGACCTGCGCTTGCAGGCTCTTTATCCCGCTTTGTCCCTGATAAGCGTTGTTGGTGTACATCGCAAAGAGCCCTACTGCGGCGGCTATGAGTATCGATGGAAGAAGTACGCGCATATTATTGTGTCTGCGGTTGATTTTGCGATTGCGTGAGATTGCCGCTGTAGAGGACAAGCGACGGGTCTACCGTGGCGTTGACGGAAAAACTTACTTTGCCGGTATCGTTGACCGAGACGCCGGAAACAATCACATCTTTGAGGACTTTGGTTGAGCCGAACTGGTCGGACTGAAGCGCCACGCTCGAGTAGCTGTCCGCCGTTCCGCTGACACTTATGGAAGCGCCGCCGTCTTTATTGAGCGTCATATCAAAGGAGTTCAACTGCACGCGTTCGAGCGTAATAGTGGAGAGGAAGTACAGTATCGCCGACGGGGCGACGTGTTTTTGCAGGAGTCCGCGGGCCTGCTTGAGCCGGCTGTCCATGCGGAGCAGGTCTTGGATGGTGCCCGCGTCAAATGCCCCCTCCGCCCTGCGCAGGTCGGTGTCTTTGCCGGAAATGGTGTTATTGAGAATCTGCCGGTATCCGAAGGCGGCTCCCGCCGAGACAAGCGATATGACAAATATAATGAGCGCGAGCAGAAAGAACAGCCCCATGCCGCCGCGGCTTGCCGCGGTCAGCGACGCTTTCGGTATAAATGAGCCTTGTCCTGCAGGATCCATTTGGTTTTAATTATATAGTACAAAAAGAACGCAACCCCTCTGCTTATCAACCGAGCTCCTGCAGGCGGCGCAGCGCCAAGCCGACCGCTACCGAGAACTCGGGTCCGGCGTCTTTGAGTATCGCCTCGAGGAACGCGGGCGCCTGCGTCTTGCCGAACGGGTCGCTGAGGCGGATTTCCGTGGTGACCTTGCTCTGCATAAACTCTTTGAGTCCGCGCAGCGTTGCGCCGCCGCCGGTCAGGACAAGCGAGTTGAGTGCCTGATTCGTGCGCGTCTCCCACGAACTGATGGTGCGCGTGAGCTCGGATATCATGGGCGAGAGCGATAATTCGAACGACCGCTTGAGGTCGGCGCCTGCCTGGCCCGCGGGCAGGGACGCGCCAGGAGCAGCGGCAGGACCCTCGCCGCTTAAACCGTACTTGCGCTTGCGCTCCTCTGCTTGAGCAACGGTAAGGGAAAGCGCGCGCGAGGCGTTGAGCGTAAGGTCTTGGCTGCCGTGATTGATGATGTGGCTCTCGCGGATGAGCCCGCGCTCGACGATATAAAACTTGGTGGTGGCGGCGCCCATGTCTATGACCGCGACCGGCGCCAGCCCGTGGTCGAGCGAGGCGCGCACCGCGGAAAATACTTCTATCTCAAAAAATCCGGGGCTCAGCGCCGCCTCAGAGCCGATACTGCGGAATTTGGAAATAGTGTCGTTGTGTATCGCGACCATCAGCACGTCGAGTTTGCCATCGGCCGACTTTTTGCCGTCGTTGACCACAAACCAGTCGAGCAGAACTTCGTTGATTGGCACGGGGATATACTTGCGCGCCTCGATAGGCACCACCGTGGCAAGCTGTTTTTCTACAGTCGAAGGGAGTTTGATTATTGAAACAAGGCTCGAGGAGTACGGGATTGAGATTGCGGCATCGGTGGTGGTGACATTGGCCTCGCGGATGACGTCTTTGAGCGCTTCGGCTATCTTTTCGGCCGGAAGCGAGGTGGCCCTGCCTATTTCGACACCCGCATAGGGGCCGAGCGCTATGGCACCGTAGGTTTCGAGCACGACGCGGCCTTTTTCGCGCCGAAGCTGCACAACCTTGACCGCCGAGGTTCCTATATCCACCCCTATCACGCTCTTTGCCTCTTTGGAGAATAACGAAGAAAGCGAAAACGCCATTACAATTAGTATACCATTATGATAAAAGAGTTTTTTGCGGACATCATCGACCTTGTGTTGCCGCCGAGGCAAACCGAGCGCGTGGTCCGCTCTTTACATATAGAAACACTGCAATCTTTGGGCGGCGAGGAACCACTGCCCTATCACGACCCGCGTGTGACCGCGCTGGTGTGGGAGCTAAAATACCACGCCAGCAGCCGCTCCGCGGCGCTGGCAGGAGAATATATGGCCGAAATTTTGCTTGCCGCCGCCAGCGAAGAGCTCGGCGTGCCTTTATTGATACCGGTCCCCATGCACGCCGCGCGATTGCGCGAGCGCGGACATAATCAAACAGAATTGCTTTGCAAGGAGTCTATGACCCACATCGGAAATGCGCTTGAGTATGCGCCAAAAGCACTCATAAGAACCATAAACACCAAAACCCAACAGGGGTTGCCGCGCGCGGAACGGCTCAAAAATATCAAAAACTCGATGAAGGTCGTTTACCCCGAGCTGGTCGAGGGTCGGGTCTGCATCGTGGTTGACGACGTAACCACAACCGGAGCAACTCTGGAGGAAGCAAAGCGCGCGCTTACCGCGGCGGGAGCGCGCGCCGTGCACACGATCGCGCTTGCGCGATCGTAAAATAAAAGGTGTCACCTTTTATTTGAATGTAGAAATATTTTCGACCGTGGTGTCGAGGATGCGCTCAATGGCCTCGCGGGTGTCAAAGGCGATATGCGGCGTTATGATGACGCGCGGATGGTCGATGAGGTAGTGGTTTTCAAGCACAACCTTTAACTCCTCTTCTTTCGGGTGCAGGCCCGAGAGCAGATGCATTTCGTCCTGCATATCCCCCTCCTCTTCGAGCACATCGAGTCCCGCGCCGGCGAGTACGCCGTCTTCGAGCGCTTTGACCAGAGCCGCCGTCTCCACCACCGCTCCGCGCGCGGTGTTGATAAGATACGCGCCTTTTTTTATTTGGCCGATGTTGCCCGTGTTTATAAGATGATGCGTTTCTTTCATATATGGAACATGGAGCGAAATAATGTCGCTTGCCCCGAGCAACTCCGGCAGTTCCGCGTACATAAATCCTATTTCTTTGGCGAGCGCGTCGTTTTTAAACGCGTCGGACACGAGCACCTGCATGCCGAAGCCTTTGGCAATGCGCGCCGTGTGCTGGCCTATCGAGCCCACGCCGACTATCCCCATGGTTTTGCCGGCTAGGTCAAATCCGGTGAGACCGTTTTGAGAAAAGGAGCCTGTCTCGGTAACCTGTTTATGAGCGTCGCAGACTTTGCGCGACAGCGCCAACACGAGCGCGAAGGCAAACTCGGCAACGGTCGGCGCGCCGTATCCCGGCACGCTCGCGACAGCGATGCCGCGTTTTTTTGCCTCTTCCGCGTCAATATGATCAACGCCTGTAGATCGCGTCGCTATCAATTTAAGTTTCGGATATTTGTCCATCTCGGCGGCGTCTACCGGATGATTTACAAAAACAGAAATAGCTTCTGCGTCTGTGTCTCCTTCTACTACCAGCTCAACGCCGGGCAATCTTTGTTTAACGTAGTCTATCTCCCACTCTTCTTTGGCAAAATAGATGAGTTTCATATTGTTGTATTATGCATTAACTTTTCCGCCGACGGTGCGCACCTCCTTGTGCTGGACCTTGCCATCTTTATCCACCCGGTACAGCACCACCGACCCGAACAGCATCTCGACGTCTGGCGCGCGCTCGGGAGGGACGGACTCAATATACATAGTGAGCGCGCGCAGAGCGTTGCCGTGCGATACGACCAGCACGCGGTGTCCCGCGCGCAGCAGCGGAACTATGGTCTTTATATAAAAAGGAACGATGCGCTCATAAACCATTTTGAGTGTCTCGCCATGCGGTATCGGGTAATCCCAGTCGCGGCGCATGTGCTCGAACGCCTCCTCGCCGATAGACTTCTCTACCTCCCACTTATTTTTGCCGGTGTAATCGCCGTAGTCGCGCTCGTTGAGCGCCGGAGAACTCTCGCCGTCGATAAACTCGATGCCGAGCGCTTTAAACATCGCCTCAAGCGTCTCGTCAGTGCGCACCTGGCCAGACGCAAACGCATAATCCGGCGGCAAGTCTTTGATAAGCGCGCCCATCTCCGCGGATTTTTGGAGGCCGTAGGGCGTCAAATGCACATCGCGGCTGCCGGTCCAGAGGCCTTTTTTATTCCACTCCGACTCGTGGTGCCGCGCAATAATAAGCGTGCCGGGGAGCGTCATAGCGTGTTTAACTTCCTGTCTTCATGACGCTCCGCTTCGGCAATAATGCGTTCCATCATCGCAACCGCCTCAACCGGGAACTGTCCTGACGCTGTTTCTTCCGAAAGCATGACGGCATCCGCGCCATCCATGATTGCCTGCTCGACATCGGTGACCTCCGCGCGCGTCGGCTCCTTCTGTTTGGTCATCGACAGCAGCATTTGCGTTGCGACTATGACCGGCTTCCCCGCGGAGCTCGACTTGGCGATAATCATTTTTTGTATAAAAGGTATTTCTTCGAGGAGCACCTCGTTCCCTAAGTCTCCGCGCGCGACCATGACCGCGTCCGCCGCCGCTATTATTTCATCAATCTTCTCTACCGCCGCTTTGCGCTCGATTTTAGCGATTATTTTTTGCGACCCGTTATTCTTTTTGATTACTTCGCGGCAATGCATGATGTCTTGCGCGCTCCCGACAAACGACAAAGCCACGTACTCCACATTTTTTTGCGCGCAGAGCACTAGTATCTTTTCATCTTGCGGGGTAAGCGACACCGCGATCGATGAGTCATATGTATGACCGCTCTGCAGCTGCACGCGCGGGCCGGGCAAGTCGGCAATAATCGGCGGAGCCTTCATGCCGCACTCGACCGCCGCGGCCCTAGTGGCATCAATCTGTTGTATAGCGCGCGCCTCGTCAATCCACGCAAAGTTGAGCCGTGCGATGTCCATGCCGCCGGCGATCATGGCACACATGATGCCCGGCTGCTCGCTGGATGGACCGATGGTTGCGACTATTTGCGCTCGGGTCATGTAAGTGTTTTTTCTATTTCGATAAGCCTAGTATACTTCTGGCTACGCTCGGGCTTTGTGGGAGCCCCGGCTTTCAGGTACTCGCACCCAAGGCCGACCGCGATGTCCGTAATCCATGTATCGAGTGTTTCTCCCGAGCGATGCGAGGCAATTACCTTCCAGTCATGCGCGTGCGCCGCGGCAACAGCGGCGATTGTTTCACTCACGGTTCCGACTTGGTTCGGTTTTATAATAACGGCGTTGATTGCTTTTTTTTGCGCGGCAAGAGCAATGCGGGCAGGGTTCGTGACAGTCAGGTCATCGCCGACCACGAGTGTCTCCCCCGCCGACGCGCGCAATGCCGAAAAGCCGTCCCAATCATCCTCAGTAAACGGGTCTTCGATAGAGACAAGCGGGTATTTTTTTAGTATAGACGCGTACCACGCGGACATTTTTTCTTTATCAAAATGTTCCATACTGCTTGCCGCTATATCAAGCGCGAACTTGCACCGGTTAGCGCCGGAGCGTACGCATGCTTCCGACAGCAACTCCAGCCCCTCCTCATTATTTTTCAGACGCGGAGAAAATCCGCCCTCATCGCCGAGAGAGGTTTCATATCCTTTTTCTGCAAGCAGCGCGCGCAGCGATTCTACAACATTCTGCGCCGACTCTACCTGCTGTTTTGCGCCGGACTCTTGCGGCACTATCATATATTCTTGTATAGCAACACCATTGCGCGCGTGTTTGCCGCCGTTGATAACGTTGAACATCGGAGTAGGCATTGCAAAAGAGCTCATTCCCGCCAAGCCGCCGAGATACCGGTACAACTCAACTTTTTGCTCTGCCGACGCGGCGCGTGCAAACGCCATAGAGATGCCAAGTAGTGAGTTGCCGCCGAGCCGTGATTTTTCCGGCGTTCCATCCAGTGTTATTAAAAAATCGTCGAGCGACTTCTGGTCAAACTCTTTGCCAACCAGCGCCACGCTTACTTCTGTATTAATTTGGGCAACAGCTATCGTGGGCTCGACCACTTTCGCCTCGTGGATGCCGACTGAGGCGCCCGATGGTACCGATGCAGTCCCTTCCCCGCCGGTAGTCTTGAGCGTTACCTCAATAGTCGGCTTACCACGCGAGTCCGCGATTGTCCTTGCCGAAAGCGATTCTATTTTAGGCACAAAACCACTATACCACTAGGCAAACCTATTTGGTTATACTGAATATATGATTAAAAGATCCGCCATTCCAAAAGATTCTTTTATAGTTACTGAACTGCCGATAGGTTCGACTTACCCACAAGAAGATTACGCTGTTATCGATGACCAATACCCAATCTTCGCTGTAGCAGACGGAGTCACGCTCGATGTTGCAGCCGGAGAATCATATCCCGAGGACTCCGGTGCGGCACAAGTCGCCCGGATATTCTGCGAGACTGCCGTTGTTTCAGGTAGAACATTGTACAATGAGCTCAATAAGGATTACTTACGAACGATATTCCGTACTGCAAACACGGCAGTAGGAGTATACAATGACTCCAAAGATCGCAGAAAAGAGAAATTGGACTATGGACATTTTGATCTATTTTCCACAACTGCGGCATTTGCGGCTATACAGGACGACACTCTGCACTGGTTTTCTCTATGCGATTCGTATGTATTCGTACTGAACGCCGGGAGCGTGCGCATGGCCTCACCGGACCCATGGAAGCAGATGCATGGCGTATGGAAAAAACTGAAAAAGTTAGACCAACTTGAGCGGAAGACCGTGATCCGCCGCGATTACCGCAATGGGATAGGAAAATACAGCGGGTATGGGGTTGCAACCGGCGAGATAGAGAGCGAACTCTATCTGGAAGAAGGAACATTCAAGCTCAAACAGGGAGACGTTGTTGTGTTGTGTACGGACGGCTTTGAACCTTACTTTCGTTTGCCAGAATTTATTTCTCTTCTTACCCGCTGGCCACGCTCTATACGAGAAGAGGTACGAACTTTTTCCAAACAGATGGGAAAAGACCTCCCTGAAAAATTCGGCACGGAACGCACGCTTTTGGCGGTCTTGCCATACTAAGGCTACCAAAAAGTCGAAATACTTATTAGACCGTTCTTGTATTCACCAATACGCCGCGCTGTAGCCGGAGACAAGTTCGCCGGCAAATTGCCTAACTCAAACCAGCGCGATTCATCTATCTCCCACTGACGCTTGTGATGGAGCGATTCTGTGTTAATTACAAACACGTGGACATTCCCATGTTGACCGGGCTTATAACTGTAGTAGGTTCCGAGCTTGTACTCTGTGTGCACATCAGTGATACCCAGTTCTTCTTGCAACTCCCGCAAGGCTGCCGCTTCTGGTGCCTCCTTTCGTGCAAGTCCTCCGCCAGGAAGCGACCACCGGTTCGACCCTATGTTTCGGATAAGGAGTATCTCGTTCTTATATATCAAAAGTACCCGGGCACTCTGCCTCCTCGAGACAAACAAAAAGAGACGTCGCAATGGGCGCAAGATTGGATGAGTAAGATGATAAATACCTTTGTAGATAAATTTTAAGATCATACATATTCGGTTTTACTGCGAATAAGCCGCTGTAGCTATTTCAACGGTACGGCTGAGCTTTTTACGATACAGGTACTTCCGCGTCTCTTCAACCACCACGATTGACACGGCGACCGGAATAATCATCAGCCACTCAGAGAGGGAGAGCGGTACGGTTCTCAGGATACTTTGTAGGAAAGGCGTATACACCGCGAGTATCTGAAGAAATATCACAAGTGTCGTAGCACCGATCAGGAACTTGTTGGAGAAGAAATCCATTTGGAATATCGACTTGCTCTCGGAGCGGCAGTTCCACGCGTTGAACCATTGGAATACCGCAAGAGTGGTGAGAGAGATAGTCCATGCTTTGGCGAGGTCGTTTTCAAAGTATCCCTGGAACAGGAAGAGTGTGCCAAGAGCCATCGGGAGCGCCATAAGCATCATGCGCCGCGCCATGAGCCCGTCAACAATATATTTATTGGGCTTCTTGAACGCGCTGGAGAGAAGCCCCTCCTCTTTCGGTTCCATAGCGAGCGCAACGTCGAGAAACCCGTCAGTGACGAAGTTGAGCCAGATAATCTGTGCTGCGAGAATGGGCAGCGGATATCCGAGCAACAATGCGCCGGTTATCACGAACACTTCTCCGAGACTGGTGGAGAACAGATATAAAATAACTTTCTTTATAGTCTTGTAGATACTCCGACCCTCCTCCACCGCCGAAACGATGCTGCCGAAGTTGTCGTCGAGCAGTATGATGTCGGCCGCCTCCTTGGCGACCTCGGTACCTATTTTGCCCATGGCAACGCCGAGGTC
>Ga0209542_10003683_pt1 | contig 32487 bp, 32 predicted proteins | sample RifCSPhighO2_01_FD_184028 | JGI IMG/M metagenome (GOLD analysis project Ga0209542, IMG submission 184028) | Soil microbial communities from Rifle, Colorado - Rifle CSP2_plank highO2_0.1 (SPAdes) (version 2) | ecosystem: Environmental > Terrestrial > Deep subsurface > Rock core/Sediment ... | reverse complement strand
TCAAACGGGGAAGAAAGCCCTGGCGTCCATTTATTCCCTACAATTTTCCTAAAATCTTTCCAATTTATTTCTTTAAAAGGCTTGGCATTCTTATACTTTCTAGGATCTTTATCATAAACATAATCTGTATTAGTTAGATTTATAATCGTTTTAATACCCATATTCTTAGCCATCGTCACACAACAATAATCAGTTGACCAGCCAGGTTTCCAGCCAGCCCCAACGATAACATCTTTCTTTGTACTCACTTTCTTAGAAGGATTAGTGATAATGTCAGAGAAGGCTAAATCTCCAAAAACTTGTTTTAATACCTTAGCATTTAACCTTGAAACATCAATTCCTATTAAATCCCTCTCTTTATTATCTGCCCCAAATTCATGAATAGCTTTTTGATAGCTTCGAGCAAATTTACCTCCTCCGACGAAAATAAAAAATCGCTTACTTGAAAGATGTTTTTTGATGCTATTTTTGAAAACTTTCAAAAAATTAGTATCAATGTCATCTGGTGCAACCGTAGATCCCCCTAACGATATGATAATATTTTCCTTTAGCATACATAAACTTGTTATTTAATAATCTTTCGTAGCGAAACGTAGAAATTTTTTACGAAAATAATCCAATACGAGGAGGTTTATCAGCGAGAGCCGACAAACCAACGAGTAATGGGTTATTTGCAGTTGAAATTTCTAGTTACAGCAGAAGGATTATTGAATAACAGGTTTTATAATCTTACCTTATTTTAAGTCTAATTTAAAGTTTTTTAGCCAAAAATAAGCTTTACTGAAGACATAAATAAATGTAATATTAGGGGTGTAGAACACCAACAATGGAGATATACTCAGAAAACAGAAAAGCCCATTATGACTACGAAATACTCGACAAATACGAGGCGGGTTTGGTTTTGAATGGCCAAGAAGTAAAATCTATTAAGGTAGGGCACATGAACTTATCTGGCTCGTATGTGTTGTTCAATCAAGGAGAACCCTTTTTAATAGGCTCAAAGGTGCCTGCTTGGCAACCAAAAAACGCTCCGACTGATTATAATCAAGAGAGGTCAAGAAAGCTTCTTTTGAATAAAAAAGAGATACAATATCTCTTTGGTAAGTCACAAGAGAAAGGTTTTTCGCTAATACCCTTGAAAGTTTACGGGAAAAGTGGTAGGATAAAGCTTGAATTTGGCTTAGCCAAAGGAAAGAAAAAATTCGACAAAAAAGAAAAGATAAAGAATAAAGACATCGAAAGAGACACCAGGCGAGAATTATCGCGGGGATGAAAGCTTTCGATGAAGAGATCTTTGAAATAATGCAAGCTCAGTATTCTGAAACCTGGTTAAACTTTCAGAAAACTAATAATTGCCAACTTATTTACTAAGAAGCAACCAGCACTAGCTTTCGCTTAATGCTGCATCTTTATTGTTAATTCTCGATAAGCAAATAAAGGTGTTATATTATCGAGATAGGTTACTTTTTTCTCCGCAGGGTAACTAAAATTAAGGAGATAAGGTATTAAACATTTTTTCTGTTTCTTATTTAGTACCCTTGGGGCTACAGAATATATTAGAACTTGATTTAGCGAACGAATTTTTAGACAAATTCAAGGCGTGAGGAGTGTAGCGTACCCTTTGCGGTACGCAATACCTCCGAAGCAACGAAGAATTTGGCAAAAATTCGTTCGCCCTCCGGGAAGTGAAAAAATGGCTGATTTCTTCAGATTTTCTCGTCGACGATGCGCAAAGGCATCGCCTTCTCAAAAGATCTCATGAACTCATCTCATTTTTTCGCTTCTAAAACAAATTATAATATATTCTGTAGCCCTAAAACAAAACAGGATAAGCTTGTAGATATTATTTTAAAAACTTTTCAGACGAGGACTCACCTCCTCCATCTCCACAGTAAAATTAATTTAAAAACCATCGCTAAAGTATTAATTAACAATTTCATAAGGGCTAAAGAGGTTCGTGTCATAGATGAAGAAGGGAAACAGCTTGGCGTAATGAATATTTTTGAAGCAATTGATTTGGCTAAATCAAAAGGATTAGACCTAATTCAAGTTACAGAAAAAGTAGATCCGCCTATTTGCAAAATAGCCAACTACGGAAAATATTTGTATACCCAGCAAAAAAAAGATAGAAAGATAAGAAAAAACACCAAAGAAACTAAGTTAAAAGAAGTACAGCTTGGATTTAATATCTCTCCTCATGATATAGAAATAAGGGCAAAAAGAGCAGAAAAGTTTTTGAAAGATGGAGATAAAGTTAAAGTCAATCTACCATTAAGAGGAAGAGAGAAAGCTATGGGGGACTTCGCTAAAAAGAAAATGGAGGTGTTTATAGAAACAATGAAAGTCATAATGGAAATAAAAGTTGAAAGAGAAATAAAAAGAGAGCCTAGGGGATTTAGTATGATAATATCAAAAAAATAGAAAAGAAATTAACATGAAAACAAAAAAATCTTTAACAAAGAGATTTAAAATAACAAAGAATGGCAAGATTTTAAGAAGATTGGCTGGTCAAAACCATTACCGATCAAAAAAAACTGGTGAAAGAAAGAGAAAGGGCAGAAAATGGGTTACCGTTTCAAAGTCGGAAGTTAAAAGAATCAAAAGATTTTTGAGTGTTTAATTTTTATTTTTAAATAACATGACAAGAGTAAAAAGAGGTAAAACTGCAAATAAAAGAAGAAAGCATTTACTAAAGCATGCTAAAGGTTTTCAATTTGGAAGAAAATCAAAGTATAAGCTAGCTAAAGATGCATTAAGGCACGCTTGGACATATGCTTACAGAGACAGAAAAGTAAGAAAGAGAGATTTCAGGCAATTGTGGCAATTACAAATAAACGAGGCTGCCAGAAAATCTGGAACAAACTACAGTAGATTCATTAACGGATTAAAAAAGAAGAACATTGAAATAGACAGAAAAATATTAGCTGAATTAATCCAAGAACATCCTGAAATATTTCAAAAGATATTAGAAGAGGTTGCATCACCTAAGTAGAAACTATAACAAAAAACCGCCCCTCGGCGGTTTTTTGTTAAGAGATCTTTATATAACACCTTCTTTCTTAAGCAACCTTATCTTATTCTCTCTACCCCTATTATATCCACCAATTTTTCCATCAGATCTCACAACTCTATGGCACGGAATAGACTTATCATAATTTTTATTTAAAATGTTCCCCACTGCCCGATAAGCTCCAGGACTTCCAGACAGCTCTGCCACCTCTTTATAGGTTAAAACTTGTCCCCTTCGGAATCACCTTTACTATTTCCAAAACCTTATTCTTAAATGCTCCATGCTTCATGTTTTATGTTTCATAATAAAATCATTAGCTTTCTTTAATAATTCTTTTGCATTTTTATAGGTCGTTCTTTTTATCGCCTGACCTATAGGCAACCACAAAAATCCTTTATGCTCTTTTGATATAATTACTTCTTTTTGCTTTGTTTCTGCCACCAAAAATAATACTAACTTAAAAACCCAAGGAGCCTTCTTTTTTGCTTCTCCCTCTAAGCCATAATTCTTCCTGAAAAAATACTTTGCGTAATGCTTAAATCCTGGAATTATTTTCAATTCTTTTATCCCTGTTTCTTCTAATACTTCTCTGCGAATAGTCTGCTCAAAACTTTCTCCTTTTTCAATATGCCCCTTGGCAAACTCCCAGTGACCTGAAGGGTAGTGCAAAAGCAAGTAGTGCGGGACACCATTTTCCATCCTAAATATTATTGCTCCTGCTGACTTTTCCTTTGGCATATGATAGTTTTTAGTTTAGAGTTTCGTCCCGACTGTAATCGGGACTGATAGTTTTAGTTGTTTAGTTTTTAGTTTAACCGATAACTACGAAACTAAAACTTTAAACTAACAACTCTTAACTATTTTTTAAAATATTCTAATAATTTATCAACTGAATTTGTATTTATAATATCTTTCTTCTCTGCCCAACCTCTACGAGCTTGAGCTACGCCGTATTCCATACGATCCATATCTGATTTTTGATGCGAATCTGTATTAATAATCATCTTAACTCCTTCTTCTTTTGCTCTTCTAATATATAAATCTCTTAGGTCTAATCTTGAAGACGAATTTATTTCTAAAATCTTTCCTGTCTCTTTGGCTAATTTTAAAATTTTATCGAAGTCTATTTCATATTCGTCTCTTTGCCCTACAATTCTGCCGGTTGGATGAGCAATAATATCAACGTTAGGATTTTTCATTGCTTTTTCTATTCGAAACATCATTTCTTTTCTTTCCATTTTCAAACTGGAATGAACTCCAGCAATAACATAATCTAATTGAGCTAGTACCTCGTCTTTAATATCTATTGATCCGTCGTTTAAAATATTAGCTTCACATCCATGTAGAATCTTAAACCCTTTTAGCTTTTTATTCAAATTTTTTATTTCTTCATGTTGCTTCAAAAGCTGTTTTTCATTTAAACCATTTTCTATTTTTAAATATTTCGTATGATCTGAAATACCAATATACTCATAACCTAAAGACATTGCCTTTTTTACCATATCCATAATAGAATCCTGTCCTCCATCATCATTTGAATGGCAATGTAAATCTCCTTTAATATCTTTCAGATCAACTAATATAGGTAACGTGCCATTCATAGCAGCTTGTATTTCGCCTTGGTTTTCCCGAAGCTCTGGAGGAATGTATGATAGTCCAATGGCTTTATAAACATCTTCTTCGGTTTTTCCAGCTAACTGCTGTTTGCCTTTAAAAATACCCCATTCGCTTAACTTTAAGCCCTTCTCTATAGCAATCTTCCTTGTAGCAATATTGTGATCTTGAGATCCAGTAAAGTACTGAAGAGCCGACCCATAACTTTTTGCCGGCACAATTCTTAGATCCATATCAAATCCTTGTTTCATATGCACAGAAGCTTTTGTTCCTCCTTTACCCCAAACCTTTTCTACACCATCTAATGCTACAAAAAAATCCATTATTTTTTCTGATTTTTTAGAAACCACTAGAAAATCTACATCTCCAATAGTTTCCTTTTTTCTTCTTAAAGAACCGGCGATACTTATTTTATCAACATCTTTTAATGCCTCTAATTTCTTTTGCACTTCTCTAGCAACTGGCAAAATATCTAAAATAAGAACTCTACCTTTGTCTCTTTTTAAAAATTCCATCCCCTGTAAAATATTTTTTTCAGTTGTTTCTCCAAAACCAAAAAGCGGAGCTATTTTATGCTGCTTAGCAGCCTTAGCTAAATCTTTTAAATTTTTAACTCCTAATTTTTGATAGAGAACTTTTATCTTTTTAGGACCCAATCCCTCAACTCGCATCAATTCATCCATTTTTACAGGAAGTTTCTTTTTAAAATCTTCGTAAAACTTTATTTTTCCCTTTTTTAAATATTCTTCTATATGGTCAGACATTGCTTTGCCAATGCCTGGAATTTCTTCTAAAGCTTTCCTGCCACCTTTAAGATAAATTTGAGAAACATCGTCTTGTAAAGAATGCAAAGAAATAGCTGCTTTCTCATAGGCATAGGGTTTGAAAGCCACTCCATCAATCTCTAAAAAAATGGCTATCTCATTAAATATTTTAGCTATTTCTTGGTTTTTCATAGTGGTTTAAAGATTATTCATTATACTACAGCCAAAAGAAAAAAACCCCGAGATTAGGGCTTTTTAACTTATTTTATAATCCTTAAGCTAGCTGATTTCGTAATTTATATTTTTAATCTTGTATGTTATCTTATTTGGATGATCTATAGTTATTTCATCTCCAACTTGTTTACCTAATAAAGCCTTACCAATAGGAGATTCATTACTTACCTTACCGGCAGTGGGATCAGCATCAAGTGTTCCCACAACCATAAATTCATCCTTTTTACCATTAGACTCTATTTTAACTTTTGCCCCAAGGTTAACAAATGACTGATGCTCCTTAGATGGCTTTTTAATAATTTGATAATTTTCTAGTACATTTTTTAGTTCATCTATTCTTGCTCTTGTAGATTCAACATCTTGCTGAAAACTAACGAATTCTGGATTCAAGTCCTCAGATTCTAATATCTTAGGGGCTTCTTGTCCCATAATCTTATTACGTTCAAAATCAGACAATTCTTGGTGCTCTTTCTTGAGCTCCTCTAACTTTTCCTTAGTTATGTAAAAAATTTGCTCTGACATGTTTATCCAATCTTATAACGCCCAATTTTGAAAGTCAACAGAAGATATTAACAGGACATTAACAGAAAATAAGACCTCTTTAAACCTTATAAACCTTGTAGCCATACCTAACTTTCTCTGAAACCTTAAGACCTATAGAATTTCCTTTTTTGGCCTTTTTAACATCTTTATGCTCAACCTGCATTGATTTAACCACCTGATTAAAATCAGTATTTTCTCCACCCATAATCCTTATCTTGTCACTAACGCTCAAAGATCCAGAAATTTTAATGACACCAACTTTTATATCAGAAAAATAATGCGTGACTTTGCCCACTAATTTTCCTGGCAACTTTGGTTTTTTCAAAGTTGGTTTTATTTTTCTAACAACTTTTTTTGTTTTCTTTGTTACTTTTTTAGCTTTTTTCATATTTTTTAGTGATTAATAATTAGCAATTAGAATAATTTTTTGTCTAACTTCTAATGACTAACAACTGATAGTCCTAATTTTTTATTTTATAATATCAAAAATACGACTAAAAAACCATCAAACTTTATCTAAAATAAAAACCGTCCATACTTCCATGTGAACGGTTACTAAGCTAATATTGCCATTTTAAGCTATTGGCATAATTTATCATGCCTTGAACTCTCCACGGCCTTTCAAAAGCCACTGAAGCTAAAAAGACGGATGACGCTTCCGACTTATAATAATCAAGCACATCTTTTTTGCAAAGAATTCCGCCGCCGCCATTAATCGGTTTTTCAAATCCTAAGTTTTTTAACTTAAGGATGTAGTCTAATACAAAAGGTTTTAGAGCTTTGCCCGAAAGGCCTCCACCTTTAAGATGAGCTAGGGGAGATTGATAGCTTCCCCAGACTTTTTTAAAGTCTATCTTGTCCCATCCAAAGGGAACTGTATTAGAAACACAAATAGCGTCGCAGTTTGGATTTTGATTCAATTCCATCATAGCTCCCAAGGGAGCCGATGCGATACTATATTTTGGCATCAAAGGAACACCTAATCCTCCAAATATTTCAAGAACACTTGCTGATTCTGCAATCATTTTTACAGGATCACGACTTGTGTTAGGGCAAGAAAGGTTAAGCTGAATTCCAAATGGAGATTTGAAATCTGGCATATTCATTCCAATCGCATCTCTAATAATACGGAATTCTCCCATTCTATCTTTTGTATTTTCTGCCAGAGAAGTTATGGAAATGAAAAAAGGTTTTTGCATTTCCTGCCAAAGACCTCTTCCAAGCAAAGAGCGTATTCCTGGATTACTAAGACCCTTAGAATTAACAGCAGAACCTTTAAAGAAATTCATCTTCACGCACGGGGGAAACCATTCCCTGGGAGCAAAACTTTTTCCTAAAGACATGTTACCTTTACGCCCCTCTAAGGTGCATGTTGTTGCAACAAACGTCATGCCATTGAATCTAGGTCCAATCAGAGGAATATTGTGAAACCAATATCCTTCACCAAAGAAACCTTGGATACCCGAAGCACCTAAAACATTTCCAAAATCAATCCCTCTTAATTGCATGATATGTCTACTTTCTAAAAAAGGTGCGGAGATTGGGAAAGAACGTTTCTCATATACTAACAGAAACGTACTATTTTGCAAACAAAAACCATCTTTATTAGCGGATGGTTTTTGTTATATTAGCTTCTTTTAAATCTGGTAAAACCAGAGCATGGCACAATTTCAATTCCTTGTTTTTCTAAATCATCCATTAAAAGATTCATTCCTAAAGAATCAGAAGACATGTGACCGGCAATAACAATATTAATATGGGCAGCTTCAGCCTCTTTTCTGTGTTCCTCTGAAGTATGCATAGCAATAACTGTTCCAATTCCAGCTTGAGACATTTTTTCATAAAGCTTTGGAGAACCTTCTGTTCCACCAGTAAACTCGGTTACAGCAATTTTTCCTGCACTATTTTCAGGGGAGCCAACAAATATTTTTGGCCCTACTCCTATTTTCATAGCTTCTTTATATTCTGGCACTTCTTTTAAGACTTTTAATATATCTCCTACATATTCTGGATTTTTCTCTTCAAGCAGGTTTTTTACAAACTTAGCTGCCAAATTATCAGCTGGAGTATGAACAGCCATAAAATTAATTCCTAAAATTCTTGCCATATCAATAGTTCTCTGATGATTAATGGCATTTACACCCCTGGCAACTTCTGAAATTCGCACTTTCATAAGGGATTCGGCAACATTAATAGGAACTCCGTATTGACTCAAAACATCAGCCTGCAAATGCATAACATCAGCTAATTGAGCTAATCCTCTACCTTCTGGGTGGTGAGCAATTGCTAAATCAATATCGCCAAGATGTTTAGCTAACAAAATTTCTGATGGTTCAATATCAATACCAACCAATACTTTTTTTATTTCTTTATCTTCTGAAACATTAAAAATCCCTGAATCCATGTACGGATTAGTCAGGGCTTCTTTATCAAATTCATCTTTCTGATCCTGAGAAAGAGCATCAAAAATTTTCTTTTTTCTATCTAAAAGCTTTTCAACTCCTTGCCTTCCTCTAAAATCAGCTTCAATTCCTTTTTGTAAAAAAATATTGAAGATTTCTTGAGTCTTCATAATAATTAAGAACTCTTAGTTCTTTTTCTGCTTTTTCTCCATTTCTTGTTTATTCTGGAGTTTTGTTTAGTTTTTTTGAACTTCATTTTTTAGATTTTTTTCTAATTTATTTTTCTTAACCTCTTTTATAGCCTCGCCCGTAGGTCTATGGCCTAGAGGTTTTGGAGATTCTTCTTTTTTTGGTTCTTTATTTATTGTATCTCCTTCACCCGGTAAAATAAAATCTTGAGAAGATTTTAATTTTTGCTTTGCAAAAATTATTTGATCGGGTGAATATTTTTTATAAAGATCTACTATTAGTTCTTCTTGTTTTTTTGCGTCAGAAAAATTCCTCCTTATTAGGGATTTTTGCAATCTTATATGTTTCTTAGACGAGTTTGATAAGTTTCTTTGATTTTCCATAATAGTGATTTTTTATAATAAAAGTGACTCCCTTTAAAAAGTCATAACATGTTATACTTACCACAAAATACCCAAAAAGGCAATTTTAATAAGAGTTTAAAACCTTGTTTTTCACCTTTTGCGTATTCCCGTGTTTTAATAAACCAAGATAGGAGTTCAGAGTTTCTGAACTATTATTCTATTTTAACCTCTTAAACATCCTATTTTTCGTTGTGCGTCCGATAACTCTATGATCTGGAAAATTAACCCGTCCCAAGAAATCAACACCATACATTAAGCAAACACTGTTCTTGCTTAATTAATAATTGTGTTCTATTTAATAAATATTATCTTTGGAGTATTTTGTAACCCTTTTGACATGTTACGGAGAAAGACACCAATTCATTAAGTTAGTGTTTATTTCTTTCTAGCCAATACTATTATGCGAGGTGAATTATAAGAGAGTGGTGAACCGTTAAAATTTCCCCATACTTTTTCAATCCTTAGATTATGATGACCAAGGAGATTACTTAATTCAGGAAGAGTAAAAAGACGAATATCAGCGTAATATTTTTTCACTTTTCCGTTAATCTTCCATGTACGATTTATCTTCCAACGCATTTTATGGATATCAAATACCTGGCTTGTAGACAAATTTATACCATTCGATAAAGTTTCGGTTTTTCTTAATTCTTTGTTACCCGCAGAGATATTCTTTTCAAAGTCAATTGTGGTTGCTATTGGATTTTTAACATCGAGGAAAAATACACCATTCCTCTTTAATGCTTTCGAAACTTGTTTAATTACTTTTTCGTGATCTTCTTCTCTTGTAAAATACCCGAAAGATGTGAACATGCAAATTACGGCATCAAATTTTTTTGAAAATGAAAAATTTCGTATATCTCCTCTTAAAAAATCAATAGATAATCCTTTTTCCTTAGCAGTTGCCTTCGCTAAATTAATAAGATGTTTTGAATAATCAAGCCCAGTAACTTTAAATTTTGCCTGTGAAAGTTTAATCGCATGTCTTCCATAGCCGCAAGCTAAATCTAAAATATTTGTACCTTTTTTTATGGATAAATTTTTTAATAAAAAATCTACCTCAGTAGCCGTACGTTTTTCTGAGGAAGTATCTACATATGTTTGAGTATATTTATCATCAAACAGTGTTTTCCACCATTCTTTTTTCATATTATTATTTAAATAAGGCTGGGAGAATAGTTTCTCCCAGCCCCTTTTACTGAGCGATCAGTCGCAGTAACCATTCGAACACATGTCTTCGGCGGCGTCCCAGATTTCAGCGTCATGGTCGGGATAGATCTCGATCATGAGCCGCTTAGTGAGGGCACCCGGTGAAACCTCCGTCACAGTTGAGACCCTGTGATCATATGGCTCATGGTGGTAATAGTGCCCGAAATGCTTCGAGCAAAAGTTCATGTAATCGCGCGTGTGCAGGATAAATGCGTGCCAAAACGTATCCACGTCGGCTGCTGGAGAATGTCTCTCGCCCGTTTCGAGGAAACGCAACGATATGAAGCGCAGGAATTCGATTCGGCACTTGAGAGCGTGCTCTTGAGTGAAGTTCTCTCGCTTCACCAATCGTTCAATGACGCGCTCGAGACCTTCTTCCTCCAGTCGGCAGAGTTTTTCGTGGAGATGGTCGTAACCATCCACAATACCGAGTGGTTTTTGGGTTTCGAACTGGCTAAAGGTTTCCATACCATCAGCAATATCAAGAACAGAATTCGTCATGACACCTACCTTTTAAAGAACATGGAGATTTGATTCAGTTTAGAAGAAATATCTAAACCTTTAATCTCTTCATTTTTATATTACACTTTAAAGATATTTTGTCAATTCAATTCAATTCAATTTCTTCTCTGGCTATTTGTCTATCGTCCCAAGGAATCTTTTTACCATTAGCAATCACCATCAAAGGCTCAGACCCTTTTCCAGTAACAATAACTGTGTCTGTTGGCTTGGCCAGTTTTATGGCCTTTTTAATAGCTTCTTTCCTATCTAAAATCAGGTGGTATGTATTTGGTCTTTGATTTTGAACACCAGAAGCAACCTGCTCCATTATTTCCCATGGATCTTCGTCGTACGGGTCCTCATTTGTTATTATAATTTCTTTACAGTATTGTGCTGCAATTTTACCTAAAACAGGTCGCTTCCATTTGTCTCTCCCTCCGCCAGTAGCACCCAAAACACAAACCAAGGGCCTGTGATTCAAGGACTTATAACAAGCTTCCAACTGATCTGGAGTAAAAGCATAATCTACAACAACCCAAAAAGGTTCTTTGGCCACAACTTCAAGCCTGCCTGGCATGCCTTTTATTTTTTCTAAAGCTTTTTTACATTTTTCTAGTGAAACATCATAATTTAAACAAACAGCCATAGCCGCCAAGGCATTATAAACATTAAAGCCTCCGACAAGATGCATATTAATTATTGTTCCGTTAACTGTAAATTCAAAACCGTCTTTATTTAAAGTTAAGTTATCTGCTTTAATGTTGGATTTATTTTTAACTGAGTAAAGTATTTTTTTATTAGCTGGTAAATCAGCAAAATAAGAAGCATTTTCATCATCTGCATTTATAATATGTACATTTTTAGTTTCTTTAAATAATTCCATTTTGGCTAATCTATATTTTTCAAAACTTCCATGAGATTCTATATGTTCTGGAGTTAAATTTAAAAAGACAACTGAATCAAAGTTAATAAATTTATGACGAAACTGTTTTATACCTTCAGACGTCACCTCTAAAACAGCGTATTCACAACCTTCTTTTACTGCCTGTCTCAAAAACTTTTGCATCATAAATCTTCCTGGCATAGTCATCTTTAGTTTATTTTCCCATTCTTTGCCCCCGATTTTAAATCTAACAGAGGATGTTGAGGCCACTTTATTGTCAGCCCCCTCTAAAATTCTAGTAACGAAATCTACGGTAGTTGACTTACCGCTGGTTCCGGTAACCCCTATAACTATTAATTTCTTCGATGGAAAACCAAAAAACACAGCTCCCACAAAAGCCACGGCATAATGATAAAAATTCAATAAAAATTTTGGCGTTATTTTTCTTAATAAACTTAATATAGTCATTGCTATAAATGTATCACAAACTTTTCTTAAAAAAAGCTGGGTATTAGCCAGCTTGGTCTTCTCGCACTTTCTCTGGGATTATCCTACGGGTGCCGGATCAGGAAGAAGCATCTTGTGTTCTGAACACACTTCCCGATAATCTATCGGAAAAAAGGGTGGTATTTTATCTATATCACTACCATTATTCTCCCATTCTTCAACGCACTTGGGACACTTTTTCCTTGGAGCCGTGTTAATTTGCCCATAATAATGAGATGTCCTCCAAGCAACCAAAGCTTCAACTCTCAACCTCGTCAAAGTGTCATAGCGCATTTTAACCTCCTTGCTTAAAACAAAGATCTACGCTCTCTTTTCTTAAAAGAGATAACTTATAATAGTGAAAGTGAATATAGTTGTCAACCTCTGCCAAGATTTTTTAAAGCCTCTTTAATTCTTTCTTCAGAACTTTTAATGCTAGATGATACTTTACTTAAAGCGTCTTTAGCTTGCTGTTTGGTAAAACCAAGCTGGGTTAAAGCGGTCTCTGCTTCATCTAAAGAGGGTTTTGATTTAGCAAAGGCATTTATTTTTCCAGTTAGTTCTAAAATAATTGTTTTGGCTTTTTTATCTCCTATTCCATGAATACCAGCAAAAACAGTTTCGTCTTGAGCTAATATTCTCTGCTTTATTCTATCTAGGGGCCCAAGAACAGAAATCTCTAAAGCAGCTTTAGGTCCAACCCCGCGAATATCCATAAGAATTTCAAAAAAATCTAATTCATCGTACGTTAAAAATCCATAAAGATCTAAGGCTTCTTCTTTTACATTTTGAAAACAGAATAGCTTGATTGAGCTTTCTATTTCTGGTAGTCTTAACAAGGTTTGACGGGACAAAAAAACCGTGTAGCCAATATGATTGACTTCAACTATAATAAATTTATCTTTCTTTAATATAATTTTCCCGTCTAAATAAGAGATCATTTGTTTTATTATCTTAGTATGTTTGAATTAACATCAAAATTCAAGCCCACAGGAGACCAACCCAGAGCGATTAAAGAATTGGTCAGTAATTTAAATTCCGGCACAAAAGACCAGGTGCTTTTAGGCGTTACTGGATCTGGCAAGAGCGTAGTATCTAAAACTCAAATTTTGATCAAAAATGACCAGATTATAACCCGTGAATATATTGGAAATTATATTGATAATTTATTTAATACCTTTAAAAATAAAATAAAAATAATAAACGGGAGTGAAATTATTTCAACCAATGACTTGAACGGTATGCCCGACATTAAAACTTATAGTTTCAATCCATATACCAAAAAATCTTCTTGGAAACCTATAACACATTTTATTCGTCATAAATCTCCAAAATACCTATATAAGATAACTACTACATGCGGACGCGAAATAATAACAACTGGAGATCATAATTTTTTTGCACTACACGATGAAAAATTAAATCTACTAAAAACTACTGAATTACAAAAAAATTATTACTTACCCCTGCCCATAGCCATAGAAGAACCCCTTAATCCTATTTCGTTTATAAATCTTTCTCATTATTTTGATAAAAATAAAACATATGTATCTATCTTAAACCCTAAAATCATTATTCCTTTTAAAGAAGCTCTCTCTAAAATATTAATTTCTGCTAAAATAAATAATATAGCATATCACAAAGAAAGAATTTCTTTTAAATTATATCAAAGTATTATAAGTACAGTTCCAGAAATTAGAAACCATGAAATTACCATAGGAAGTATTAAAAAAAATTACCAATTCCCTCTAATTCAAAAAATTGATGATAACTTTATTCGTCTTTTAGGATATTATATAGCCGAGGGTCATTGTTCTAATAAAAAATATTTTACTATTTCTTCTGGTGACGAAGAAATAATTTCGGACTTTACTAAAACTCTAGAACTTCTTAACTTAAAATGGAAAAAGCGTCTTTTGAGAAAATACGACTATCAAATTTCATCTAGCTTTTGGAGTGAAATTATTTCCGATTTATGCGGAGATAATTCAAAAAATAAACATTTTCCCCATTTCTGGCCACAATTATCCAATATACAACTTTCTAACTTGCTTAAGGCATATTTTTCGGCCGATGGGGGCATAGATGGTAGAGTAATCTCTTGTACAACAGCAAGTAGAGAATTGGCATCGGATATAATGTATGCACTTTTAAGATTCGGCATAATAGCACGACTAAGAGATAGAAATATCAAAATTCCTGGTAAAAATATATGGGGTAAATATTGGACAATTAGCATCAGTGGTAAAAAATTTATAGAAATATTTCAAGAGAAAATATCTTTTTCCTTAAAAAGAAAAAATGAATCTTTAAATAAAATTATAAAAAAAACATATAATACTAATGTTGATATTATACCAATTAATGGGTGGTTTAAAGAAATTAGAGAAAAACTAAATTTTTCTCAAATTGAGATAGCATCACCATGTGGAATCGATCGTTCATATGTTTCAATGATTGAAAACAATGAAAGAATGCCCTCAAAAAACGTTTATAAGAAAATTATAAATTTTTTGAAGGAAAATGCTAAGAAAAGTAACGATATTGAACTCTTAAATTCTATTGAAGATAAAGAAAATCTTTTGAATCTCTCTTGGACACCTATAAAAAGCATTGAGAAAATACAGGGCGAAAAATATGTATATGATCTTTCGGTAAAAGATAATGAAACTTTTCTTGCCGGTTTTGGAGGAATTTTTGTACATAATACCTTTACCATGGCTTCTGTTATAGAAAAAATACAAAAGCCAGTTTTAATTATTTCTCCTAATAAAACATTAGCTGCCCAGTTATATCAAGAATTCAAAGAGTTTTTTCCTAATAATGGTGTTCATTATTTTGTTTCTTATTACGACTACTACCAGCCAGAAGCCTATATTCCTCAAACCGATACCTATATAGAAAAGGACGCCAAAATAAACGAAGAGATAGATAGACTAAGACATTCTGCTGTTCAAGATGTTATATCAAGAAGAGATGTTATTGTAGTGGCCTCTGTTTCTTGTATCTACAACATCGGTTCTCCAAAAAACTATCAAAACGTTTCCCTAGATATTAAAAAGGGACAAAAAATCAGCCGAAAAGATTTCATTAGCTATTTAATAACAATGCAGTATAAAAGAAACGACATAGACCAAAAACCAGGAACCTTCAGGGTCAGGGGAGAAATTATTGAAATATATTTAGTCACCGGAGAGAAGATAGTTAGAGTAGAATTTTCAAACGACCAAATCTCTAAAGTTTCTATTTCTAAATCAGGTGTATCTGTTAAATATTCTGAAGTTACCGGAGACTATAAACTTTTTCCCGCCACATTCTGGGTTGCTCCACAAAATAACCTAAATATTGCTATTGAAAATATTAAATTAGAACTGCATGATCAATTAAAAACTTTAAAAAAAGGTCATAAATTAGTTGAGGCTCAAAGATTAGAACAAAGGACAAATTACGATTTAGAACTATTACAAGAAACCGGCTTTTGTCATGGCATTGAAAACTATTCAAGACAGCTCGAATTCAGGGAACCAGGATCAGCTCCCTTCTCTTTAGTTGATTACTTTAAGCACTTTAATAAAGATGGCTTTTTAATGCTAATAGATGAATCTCATATCGCCACTTCCCAAATAAGAGCCATGTCGGTGCAAGATAAAATAAGAAAAGGAACTTTGATTGATTTTGGCTTTAGATTGCCTTCGGCCATAGATAATAGACCGTTAACCTTTAAAGAATTTAAAGAGAGACAACCGCAAACAATTTATGTTTCAGCTACTCCAGCTGATTATGAAAAAGATTTATCTGGAAAAAATATTATAGAACAAATTATTAGGCCAACTGGACTACTAGAGCCTAGAATAGAAATTAAGAAAACTGAAAACCAGATAGAAGACTTAATAAAAGAAATTAAAAAGGAGGTTGATAAAAACCAAAGAGTTTTGGTTGTTACTTTAACTAAAAGGTTAGCTGAAGAAATTTCAGACTACTTATTAGAAAGAGGATTTAAAGCCCAGTATCTTCACTCTGAAGTCAAAACTATGGAAAGACCTGAAATATTAAAAAACTTAAGAGAAGGAAAGTATGATATTTTAGTTGGCATAAATCTTTTAAGAGAAGGTTTAGATTTGCCAGAAGTTTCCTTAATTGCTATTTTAGATGCTGATAAAGAAGGGTTTTTAAGAAATAAAACAACGTTAATACAAACCATGGGAAGAGCTGCTAGGCATAAAGACGGCCGAGCTATTTTGTATGCCGACAAAATGACAGGATCTATGCAGTCAGCCATTGATGAAATAAACAGGCGAAGAAAAATTCAAGAAGATTATAATAAAAAGCACAATATAGAACCGAGAGCTATTATCAAAGATATCAGAGATTGGGGCTTCTCTAAAAAGGAAGATATTGATGAAGAATTTTACATGATTGAAGACAAAAAACTCTTAGAAAAGGAAATGAAAGCAGCGGCTAAGAACCTCGATTTTGAGAGAGCAGCCGAGTTAAGAGATTTAATAGAAAAACTAAAAAAGAAAAAAGAGCAGTAATTACTGCTCTTTTTTCTTTAATTACTCTTTTTTATTTTCTGGACGATTCTCTTTTCTTAACCTCTTAAGGTCATAATTTAATCTCATTCCCTCCTTTTCAATTAAAACATGGTCTCTATCAACTAGAGATACAATTTTCCAACCCTCTTCCAAGCCTTTCTTTGTTTTCTTTCTTACTGAAATAAAATGTCCGTCATCAAGAGATTCCTTAATATTATCAAGCGATAAGTATGGAATCTCTGTAACTCTTTCTTCGATTTTTTCTTCTGGCTTCTCTTGTTCCTGAGTTGTTGGTTCAGCCGGTTTTTCAGTTTCTGGTTCAGGGAGTTTTGTTTTATTTTCCTTATCTAAAATGTCTTGAATCGTTCCCTCTAGACTCTTTCTTCTAAAATTACTTCCAAACATACTAACCCTAAAATCAAAAGTGCTATTTTTCTTAAATAGTTCTTCAAATTCTCTTTTGACTTTAGCTATATGTTCATTCCCTTCCTTATCGCTATTTTCTGCTTCACTATAAACATCCTCTATATGATCAACAATTTCTTTTGCCGTAGATAGTTCTGGAAGAGCTAAAACTTCTACCATACTTCTTTCTCTTTTTTCTGGCTCTTTCTGTTCATTTGACTTATTATCTTCACTTTCTTCTAGACCAGTCTTATTTGTAGATGAGTCAACTTTCTGTTTTAATAACTCATGGATTTTATCTCTAATTCCATGGTCTTCTGGAATTCTTTTCATGCTTCCACTATCTACAGATGGAACTTGTGATTTATCATTAACCCATTTCTCGAGAATTTGTATCGCATTGACTAGATTTTCTGCCTTTAAGTTTGCTACTCCCGATGCCTCCGCTATTGAGATACTATCCTCCTTTAGCAAAACCTCTTTCAATTCATCTAAACTTTTGACTTCTGCTATTTTTTCTTTGAGGCCTTTTTCTGTTTCTTTTTTCTCCTCTTGCGCTCCTTTAAACGACTCTTGTTCGCCCTTACTTTCTGACTCCTTAAGCTTAAAGAAATCTCCAAAGAAATTATTACCAATAGTTGTTATTTTATCTCCATCCAACTGTAATAGAATCAAACCATCTTCTGTAAAACCTACTATTTCAATATTTTTAGCTCCTGTAATTTCATCCTCTAGAACTGTTGCATACTGATCATCCGGATTGCGCCTCTCTTTATTAACCACTTCTACTTTCTGACCCACTTTCAAACCATCATACTCTTGTTTTTCACTAGCCTTATAAGAGTCTCCTCGCAAACCTTCAAATACTTTTTTTCCCGCTTCTTCTTTAGCTTTATTTTCAGTCTCAGCGGAAGCATCATCTACTACGCCTTCATTAATTTTTCGTAACTTTCTAAGATTATAATGTTCTATTATACTACCTTCCCTCCAAAGCCTCACATCATTCTTACTGCGTACATCTATAATACTCCACCCTTCCTCTATTTCTCCTTCTCTGTTTTCTATTTTTACTTGAATAGGTTCTCCACTTTTTATAGCTTCTTTAATCTCATCAAGCGTTAAAGAGTCACTAGTATTATCTGTTTCTTTTCCTTTTAATGGTTTTTCTTGATTTGCATCAGCAGGTTTTGGCTTAGAAGTGTCTAATGGTTTTGATTCACTTTTTTCCTCTTGGCCTAAGATTTTTTGAATAACTACCTCTAATCTTCTCTGCCCAAATTTATTATTAAGGAGAGATGGTGTGAATGCAAAACCTACCGCTTCTTTATTTTCTTCAAAAAACTCTTCGAGCTTTTTCTTAACGGCCTCCATATGATCACCCCCCTCTTTGTCACCATTTTTTACATCTTGATCGTAAATTTCCCGTAAGAGCTCTACAGCCTCTTTCCCTGTCATAGTGCTTTCGATCTCTAAAATCTCAATAAGCTTTTTCTTTAAATCCCCACGTTCTACTTTTTCACCCTCTGAATTACTAACAACATTCTCTGTGGCTGGTTTCTCTTTATTTTCACCCTCTCTTTTTTCTGGGAGAGGAGGGACAAGAGGGGTATCAATATCATTTTCATCTACCTCCTTTTTTTCATTCTTGCCTCCTGAGCCTTTTAAAGTTGATTCTTCGGAGATCAGGGCATGAAATTTATCTCTTATTCCTTTGGTATTTGTAATACTTTTCATTATTTTTCCTCCCCTTGTTGGAACCTTACCGCTATCTACAGCCTCTTTTGCAATTATCTTCATTTGGTCAACAAGCTCCTGAGTATTTTGCTTGCCTTTATTTCCCATTGGAATCTCCTTCGCGCTTAATAAAGTTTCATAAAGCTCATGCAAACTGCCAATTTCCAAGATATTTTCAAGGCCCTGCTCTTTAAAACTCTCTTCAGGAGATGCTGTTTCACCACCTTCTTTCTTAGCCACCACCCTTCCTTGATCATTTATTATATTGGCTGCTTTTTCAACTAAATCTTCTCTGCATTTTTCTTTTGTATTATCAATTAATTCCCACTTATCTTTCATTTTTATTCTTTCTATTGTCTCATGATCTACATCTCTCTCTTTTTTTGATTTAACTCCACTAACTAAGTCTCTAAAATCTTCGTAATTATAATTGGTAAATGTTTTTCCATTTAAAGATACTTTCATGTTTCTGCCACTTTTTTTCATGAAGTAACCATTATTTATCATGGCATAAAAATCTTCATCTTTTACACTAGATTCTTCTTCTAGAAATTCCTTAAAACTTTCTAGTTGATCCCTCTCCCATTCTTCAAACTGATCCACCTCTTCTTTAAAGTCATCTCCTTTTTTTGAGGCATCAAATCCCTTATCTAAAGAATATCTTTTAAATAGTTCCACTGTAGAAGAATCCCTTAAAGATCCTTTAACTTCACCTTCCATTTCGCTCTTAGTCTTATGCTTTCCTTCTTCATCTTTTGTTTTAGAATCAGCCCTCTTTTGAGATTCTTCTTTAATAACTTCTTTTGTCTTATTCTTTTGCTCTTCAACCCAATCTTGAAATTCTTCCTCTGAATCAAAAGACATAGTGCCTCCATCTAGTAAGGGCACTTCAACTTTAGTGCCTAGCCCTTTTGGAAATCGCACAGAGCTTAAGATTCCCCAGCCAGCTAAGCCTGTTGTTGCCCCTAAAAGACTCAGTCCTATAGGGTTAGACAATAAAAGACCCCCAACTAAACCCAACGACACACCACCCCCAATTGAAACGGTAAGATCTTTAGCTATTCTAACTGTCTTTTGCGTCGTTGACTCTTTTTTCGCTTGATCCACCATAATACCATCTGCTATCAATCTGAAATAAGTATCATCGTTAAATCCCTCCACCTGTTGGTGATCCCTTAGATACTGTTTAAACTTCTTATCACCTGTTTCTGGATCGCTAAACACCTCTCTTACTTTTTCTGGCAAGCGACCCAAGATTGCCTCTTTAGCATTCTCATAGTTATCTCTCCTGATTTCTTTTTTAGATCTATTAATATCTGCTTCTCGTCTGTAATCTTCTCTTGTCTGACCCTTCTCTAATCTTATAACCTTATATTTCCTACCCTCTGCTTCGCCTTCACTATTAAGTTCTTCTAAAATATTTTTTGTAAGACTTTCTCCCGTTATTCCCTCTGCAATTTTAGTTTCTGATTTTAAAAGCTTTTTTTTCTGTGCCAAAAAAATGCCTTCAGCATCTTCTTCTTTCTTAACTTGGTCCTCTTCTTTTTTAGCTAGAGCCTCTTCTTTTTTAGTTCTAATTTCTTCTATCTCTTGATCAACATTGTCAATGCGTTTATTAACATCTTCAAATCTCCTTCGCAGTTTAGTAAATTTAGTTTCAATAAAATAATCCTCTTTTTCACTTTCTGGAAGAGGGATATCAATGCTTCTTGCTTCTTTAGACTCAAGATTCTCATCTTCTTCAATTCTTTCCGGGGGAGGAGAATTAAGAGGAGCGTCAACATTCTCTACATCTAAGTCAACTCCTTCTTTTATAATATCTTTTAGATCTCCTTCTTTTCTTTTAGCCATAGAATATACTATTATTTATATTATTAAACTTTACCACTTAATAAAAATGTAGTCAAAGATAGAATAAATCCACATCTTGCATTTTTTTTAGTTATCTGATATACTATCTCTTATTAAGCAACTTTATTAATGGCAATAACAAAATCAGCTAAAAAAGCAATTAGGCAGAACAAAAAGAACAGGGAAATAAACCTTGTCTATATAAAGAATTTAAAAAAGCTTGTTAAAGAAGCTAGATCTTTTGTTGCAAAAAAGAACATTGATGAAGCAAAAAAGATATTACCAAAAGTATATCAAGCCCTAGATAAAGCAGCAAAAGTAGGAGTTATTAAGAAAAATGCAGCTTCAAGAAGCAAATCTAGAATCACTAAATTAATAGATAAAAAATAAATTCTTAGATCTAAAAAACCGCCCTATAGTAGACACACTTTTAATAATAATTCTACTGCAACTTGAATATTTGATCTGCAAATGATGAAAATTTCGTCGGCTTATTCAGAGAATAAACCTCCTCAATTTTTATCATTTTCGCTAACAAATCTTCAACTTTCGTAACGAATTTTATCAAAAGCGTGTCTACAGGGCGGTTTTTTGTTACTCTAAATAGACGACACTAATAAGTCTAGGGCGGTTTCTGGGTCTATTTTACCCGACTTTACTTGAAGATCAATTTGAAAGGCCTTCTTATATATATTCTTTAAATCCTGCATTGAAAAATTCTTACACTGAAAATAATTCTTCTTAACTACAAAAGGGTGGAGTCCGCTTTTTTTAACTATTGAGTCATACATCAACCCCTTATCGGCTAACTCTTTTATGGCCAGCAAATTTCTAAACTGATACTGAAGCATTGAAAATAAATATATTGGACTTTCTCCGTTAATTATATGTTTTTTCAAAAGCAGAAAGGCATTCTTTTTATTTTTTTGAGCCAAAGAATCTATGGTCTGAAAAATATCAACTTCTATTTTAGGTTTTACTTGAAGCTCAACATCATCCTTTCTAATAGTTGAATCTTGTTTAAATAAAGCTAACTTTTCTATTTCGCTTGAAAGCCTCCACAAGTCACTTCCCACATAAGAAATAAGCAAAGCCAAAGCATCAACATTTATTTTAGCTTCTCGTAATTTAAATTCGTTTTCAGCAAACGTTCTTAAATTTTTTGAGTCTAATAAGCTAAACTCTTGAGACTTACAATCTTTTTTTAACGTTTTAAATAATTTAGTTCTTTCATCAACCGAGTCTTTTTCAAAAACAACAACTACATCTTTTAATGATTCTATTATTTTTATATTTTCCAAAAAACCTTCTTGAAATTTCTTACCAGAGAAAAGATTATTTAATATTAAAAGTTTTTTCTCTTGGAACATTGATGAAATTGTAAAGTTATTATAAAAATCGTCGAAATCAGTTTTATCTGTATCCATACAAATTAAATTCAGTCCACTTTTATTGGATTCTTTATAATGACTTACTAGTTCATCTAATTTTCTTTTTGACCTGAAAGAATCAGGCCCATATAAAAATATGATCATAGAATAAGTTGTAAAGGTTAAAGGTTTAAAGGCTAAAGTACGAAACTAAAGAGTTTTTATTAAACCAGAAATCAATTTTGATATTTCAACTGATGAATCATTCAGTTTTTTAAATTCATCTTTAGAAACATATTTTAATTCTAAAGCAATTGACACCATAGAACGAACTTCGCCACAAGAACCTTTGGCAATGTATAAAAATTGCTTAAATTCTTTATTGCTTCTTCTCTCAAACCCTTCAGCAATATTATTAGTTATACTGACAGAAGCTCTTTTAATTTGATCAATGAAACTATAGTCTCGATTACTATTAAATGCTCTGTAGATCAATACTACTAACTCTTTGCCTTTCTGCCAAGAAATTATATCTTCAAATTTTTCTATTGCCATATTTTAATCTTTTATTTTACCCAAATGACTTTCACCTTTATAACTTTTTCTTTTTACCTTATCCTTGGCACTGAGGACAGAAGAAGGTACTCCTACCTCCAAATTTTACTCTTTTTATTTGGTTTTTGCACCTAAAACATTTTTCCCCCTCTCTTTTATAAACTTTTTTATTGTTTTCAAATTTTCCCGCCTCTCCATCAACATTCCTATAATCAGAGAAGCTATCTCCACCAAACTTTATACCTTCTAGTAAAACTTTCTTAACCGAAATATAAAGAGCTTTCAATTCTTTGTCATTTAATTTTGACGCATCTTTTTCTGGATTTATTTTAGCCCACCATAATGCTTCAGAAGCATAAATATTACCCACTCCAACAATAATTTTAGGTTCCATTAAGATAGTTTTTATTTTTCCTTTTTTATTTATAAATCTTTCTTTGAATTTGTTAAAGGTAAAGTCTTTTTCTAATGGTTCAGGTCCCAATTTTTTAAAATCTTCCATTAAATCTTCTGTTTTCCATAATTCAGCTTTAGCAAACTTTCTAACATCAGATAGAGCAATCATCTTTCCATTATTCAAGAAAAATATTAAATGTATATATGAATTTATCTTATCCTCCAATGGTCCGCTATGGGTTGGTACCCATGTTCCATGTTTTATGTTCCATGTTCCATGAAGTAGGTGTCCTGTCATCTTCTGATGAATTAATAGCGAGCAACCACCAGATAATTCAAAGACAACATTTTTAGCTCTCCTCCAAACTCTTTTAATTTTTTTACCCTTTAATTCTTTTTTAAACAAATCAAAATCCTTTGGCATTTTAATTAACTTCTTCCAATCTGACCACACATCAACAAAGGTCCGATTAAGGACCTTTGAATTTAAACCATTTACAGTTGTTTGTACCTCTGGCAGTTCTGGCACGATATAGTTTTTAATTTTAAGTTTCATCCCAACCACAGTCGGAATTGTTAGTTTAAGTTTTTTAGTTATTAGTTAAACTATAACTTTAGACCTTAAACTATTAACCCTTTCTCTTTCTTTTCGCTTCAACTATTTTATTCAAATTGAAAACCTGTTCATCTTTTAGCGCTAATTGATGCTTCAATTCATTTAACTCAGAAATCGCTTTTTCTAAATCAGCTGTCCTATTTCTTATTTTTTCTTCTAAAGCTATTACAACTTGGCTAGATAAAAGCTCTTTTGTTTTAAGCTTGATATCTGAGTTTTTCTTAATTGATTCTGACTCTTCTTTTAGTCCTTGATAATTTTGGGTTATACTGTTAAAAACTTTCGCCAAATCATCAACCTCATCATTTGTTTCTTTTTTTAAGTCAATCTTTTTTGCCTCTCCCTTATTAACATTGTAAGCATTGTTTAGTATTTCGCTAAGCGGTAGAGCAAAACTATTACCCATAGAGAAACCAAATAAAAATATAAATACTAGCAGGGCTACTATAACACCATAAGCGGAAGGGGTTAAGCCTTGATAATCTATTGATATAAAAGAAACTACTATGAAAATTCCTCCCACAATAATAGAAATGGCTATTTTTTTCCCTAATTTAGACATCATAATAATATTTTAATTTATTAAGACCTACTGATTTAGGAGTGTAGGATTAGAACAAAATCAATTGAGCGGAGCGAAATGAGGCAAGCTTCAAGGCGCGAGGAGAAGAACGATGCCTTGTCGCATCGTTTTCGACGAGCAACGATGAAGCTTGCCTGATTTCGCCCGCCCGAGGGGAAGCCCACCAATGAAAGATTTCTTCGTTGCTCCTCCTCAAGGTAGTGCAGAGACTACCTTTCGTTCGTCGCGCCTTGAAATCTTTCATTAGTGGGCTTCTCAAGTTGATTTATGTTCGAATCCTACACTCCAAGTTTTTCGTGACGAAGTTTCCAGATGTTGAAGCGAAAATTTGGAAAATTGAGGAGGTTGGCCATGAGGCCAGCCGACGACCTGCCTGTCGCAGGCAGGGATTTTACTAATTTGTAGCCAATAGATGGAAATTGCAGTAGAAGAATCTTTTATTAGTAGGTTTATTATACCTTTATTGCATAGAGATTACAAAGCCAAAAATCAAATTATTTAACCTGGCTTCTGTAATCCCGAAATCTTATCAATAAGAGAATTAAAGCCCAATTCGGTAAACATATTCTTAACCTTTTCTTCGTCAAAATCGCTCATCTTACAATCATCTAAATTAAAATCTATATCAACATCTTTTTTCGTTTCAACTAACTGAAGAGATAGTAGGGCTTTTTCTTTGTTCTGCTTTAAGGCTTCTTTTATTCTAGGTTTTAAAACAGCGGTATCGGTTGCTAATTCTTCATAGATATTTTTAATGCTACCGTATTTTTGAATCAATTCAGCTGCCGTTTTTTTACCGATGCCCGGAACTCCTGGAATATTATCTGAAGGGTCTCCGGTTAAAGCCTTAAAATCATTCATTTGATTTGGGGTTACTCCAAATCTCTCTACAACTTTCTGGTCGTCGTACAAAATATAATCTTTTATACCTTTGCCCAATGTATATAGTTTTATTTTATCAGATATAAGCTGAAGATTATCTAGGTCTCCGCTTAATATATAAACATTGGCGTCTTTCTCTGCTTTTTTAGCAATTGTCGCCACTAAATCATCTGCTTCGTATCCTTCTTTTTCAAAAAGAGGAATATTGAAAGCATTTAAAACTTCCTTAATTAAAGAAAATTGAGGAGTCAATCCTTCCGGAGTAGCCGGCCGGTGAATTTTATATTCTTCAAACTGTTCATGCCTGAAGGTTGGTTTTCTTGTATCAAAACAAGCAACAATATAATTTGCCTCTAAATCTTTTATGGCCTTAAATAAGGTTAATAAAAAACCATAAACAGCTCCTGTTGGTTGGCCGTTTTTATTATTTAAAGGGGGCAATGCATGAAAAGCCCTGTAAAGCAGTGAACTAGAATCAATAACAACTAATTTCTTTTCCATTATTTTATTTTTTAATTAATAGTCTTCTTTCATGGCCTTCTAGGTGTTTGAAATTTATATAAATAGTATTTTTAGGCAAAAGACTTTTTATCTTATCTGGCCACTCAACAATGATAACATTTTTAGAATTTAAAACTACTTCTTTAAAACCTAAAACTTCTAAATCTTTTTTGCCTTTTAATCTATAACAATCTATATGGTAAAAATTCTTGAATCTTGAATCTTGAATCTTGAATCTTTTCATTATATTGAAAGTTGGACTTAAGATTTTTGCCCTTATTCCTAGTCCTTTAGCAAAACCTTGAGCAAAGGTTGTTTTGCCGGCACCTAGATTTCCCTTTAAAGCTAAAACCACAGCCCTTTTTTCGAGCTTTTTTGATAAAACTTCTTTAGCAATTTTTTTAGCTACTTCTTTTGTTTCTTTGTCACTTTTAGATATGATTTTATCCATTGACTCTTCATTTTACAGTTAATATATTTTACTTAAAATTGAACTATTTATCATTCTATTTTAAACTATTTTCTCGTCAATATTGGCGTTAAGGCGAAGAGTTGACTTTTAGTTATAAATAGATTAGTTTGAAAACATATGGAAAAAGCAAATGAAATAAAAAATATAATACAGGAAGCCAAAAATATTTGCATCATTCCAAACAATAATGAGCCAGAAAGCATTAGCTCTGCTTTGGCTCTTTTTTATACTTTAAGAGAATTAAGCAAAAATGTAAATCTAATTGCAGACGAACTACCTCAAAAACTCAGTTTTTTAACTCCATCAATAGATTTCATTAATACTCCTAAAAATTTCGTAATTTCTATACCAAGATCTTCGGCTGACGTATCTCAAATCTATTACGAGAAAAACGATGACAACCTTAAAATACATTTAACTATAGATAAGGGCCAAATAAAAAAAGAGAACCTCTCTTTTTATTTTGAAGACGCTAAACCAGACCTAATAATAACTTTAGGAATACAGGATTTTCAAAAACAGCTTTCCGATAAGCTTAATCCTTTTGGATTCTTATTGGGATCTTCTATTTTAAATATAGATAATAATTATCAAGCTAATAAAAAGTTTGGGACCATAAATATTATTGAACCAGAATCAATCGCAGAAATAACATCAAATATAATAGAGATTGCAGAAGGAAAAATAAATGATCATGCAGCCACGTCCCTTTTGACTGGCCTAATAATTTATTACGAAAACTTTAAAAGCCATAAGACCAGCGCCGACGTTTTTAATATGGCAGCTGATTTAATCAAGAAAGGAGCAAAAAACAGAGAGATTATGGACAATCTATATAAATCAACGGACAATGAAATAAAGATACTAGGAAACATACTTAAGAACATTAAAACAGAGGACAATATGTCTATAGCTCTCATAGAAGGAGATCGTACTGTTGAAAGTTTTGAGAAGGATAGAATTGATACGTTAATAGATAAATTAAAAAGTCTGGGTATACAAGACAATCTTTTAGTCTTGTGGCAAAATAAAAATACAGAGCGCGGAGTAGAAGGATTCTTTTACTCAACATCAGAAGACTCAACTAAAAGGGTTGCTGATTTCTGTAAATCAAAAAATAAAAACGGGTTAGTCTTGCTCTCAATTGCCAATTCAGAAATTAACTCCGAAAAAGATAAAATTATTAACTTATTAAAAGAAAAGAAAACTAATATATCAATATACGCCGAATCTTTAAAATAATATGGAAGAAACAACAAAAAAAAGATTACTAGGCTTAGTGACGATACCAGAAGAAGTAATAGAAGACTTCTCTAAAAATGTTCAAGACATAATCAGTCTTAGAAAAAAAATCCAAGAATACTTAGGTAAAGAAACTACTAGCCTTTTATCTTTGATATTGTTGGGCGCCATAAAGCTTGATGCCTCTGACATACATGTAGAGCCAGAAGAAGATAAAACAAAAATCAGATTTAGAATAGATGGAATTTTAAATGATATTATTTTCTTTAATAATGAAACGTACCACAGTATACTCTCTCGCATAAAACTACTTTCAAAGATTAAACTAAATATTACCGAAAAACCGCAGGAGGGTAGATTCTCTGTTGGAGTAGATGGATCAGTTATTGAAATAAGAAGTTCGAGCCTACCATCTGAATATGGAGAATCGATATTAATGAGAATCTTGAACCCAAAGAACTTAATGGAGTTAGATAAATTAGGACTAAGAAAAGATCTTTATGATATTATGGAAAGACAAATCAAATCCCCTAATGGAATGATAGCTGTTGCTGGTCCCACTGGATCTGGAAAAACAACAACTCTCTATGCTTTTTTAATGAAAATTAAAACCTCTGAAATAAAAATAATAACCATTGAAGACCCAATCGAATACCACTTAGAAGGAATATCTCAAACCCAAGTTAATCCACAAGAAGGATACACTTTCTCGAAGGGGTTGGTATCTATAATGAGGCAAGATCCAGACGTAATACTAATAGGAGAAACAAGAGATGCGGAAACCGCAAAAATATCTTTACAAGCCTCTTTGACTGGACACTTAGTTTTAACAACTATTCACACTAACGACGCAGCTGGAACAATACCAAGATTAAAAGACCTTGGAACCGAACTATCAACCATTGCCCCTGCCTTAAAAACAATTATCAGCCAAAGGTTAATAAGGTTAGTTTGTAAGGAATGCTCGAAAATATCTTCTCCCTCCCAAGATGAGATTCATGAAATTAAAAGAGCTCTTAAATCTTTGCCTAAAAATGTTGATATTCCAAAAGACCTAGATAAAATAAAAATAGCAGAAGCATCTAAAGAAGGATGTAAAAACTGTAACTTTACAGGATATGTGGGAAGAAAGGGCATATTTGAAGTAGCCGTGATAGATGCTCAAATAGAAAAATTCATACTAAATACACAACCAGTTTCTGAAATTAAAGAATTGTTTGTCAAAAAAGGAATGGTTACAATATACCAGTCAGGATTAATAGAGGTTATATTAGGAAATACAACAGTAGAAGAGATTGAAAGGGTTGTGGGTACAGAAGAAAAACTAGCAGCAAAAGAATAAAACAAAACAGCTCTAAGGTTGGGGGTGTCTTATGTCTGGGACATAAGGAAAAGTTTATCCGAGGAATAGTCGAGCCGGAGCAAGAATACCCAAAACTAAGATAAACTCATGTAGGACCCCCAACTTCAGAGCTGTTTTTCAATAACACTGATTATATCACCTTATGCCTCACGTGTCAAGGATACATGGTAGGTTTGGTTAAAATTGCCTATAATTGTTAGAAAGAGCCAAAAAGTTCATTATGGACAATAAATCAGATATTTTAAATAAAAAAACAGGCAGAGAAGAAGAAAATCTAGATTCTGCATTAAGGCCAAAGAACTGGTCTGATTATATTGGCCAAGAAAAAATAAAAGAGAACATTAAAATAATGATTACTGCTGCTAAGCAGAGAGGGCAATCTCCAGACCATATATTGTTTTACGGAAACTCGGGAATTGGAAAAACTACTTTAGCTTATTTAGTGGCCAATGAAATGGGCAAGCAAGTTAAAGTAACTTCTGGTCCGGCCATAGAAAGGGCAGGAGACTTAGCTGCTATATTAACTAATCTTTCAGACGGAGATGTTTTATTTTTAGACGAAATACATAGGATGCACAAATCGATAGAAGAATATATTTACCCTGCCATGGAAGAGTATAAGCTTAACTTAATCTTAGGTAAAGGACCTATGGCTAGAACCATGGAGCTAAAACTTCCTCATTTTACTTTGATTGGAGCCACAACCAGACCAGCTTTATTATCAACTCCATTAAGAAATAGGTTTGGAGCTACTTTCCAGTTGAATTTTTACAACTTAGATGATATTGAGAAGATAATAAAAAGATCGGCTAATATATTAAAGATGGAAATTGAACCAGAAGCTGTTGCTGTAATTGCTAAAAGTTCGCGCTTTACCCCTAGAGTAGCCAACAGGCTCTTAAAAAGAGTCCGAGATTTCAGCCAAGTAAAAAATAACGGCGTAATCACTAAAGACATTGTGTCTCAAACCCTATCTTCTTTGGAAATAGATGAAATGGGGCTAGAGCCTGGAGACAGAAAAATACTTATGGCCATGATTGAAAAATTCGGCGGAGGCCCGGTCGGCTTACAATCTTTATCGGCAACCGCTATGGAGGAAGAAGATACTATCTTAGATATGTACGAGCCATACTTAATGCAGCAAGGGTTTATTGAAAGAACAAGTAAAGGAAGAGTAGTTACATTATTAGCCTATCAACATTTAGGTATAACCCACTTAAGAAAACATTTAATTTAAAATAAAAATATTAATCAAAATAAATTAATTTAAAATGACAGAACAAAACTGCGAAATATGCGCTTTTAATAATCCAAAAGTTACGGTCACCGCAATAATTATTAAAGATAATAAGCTTCTTTTATTAAAAAGAAATAAAGATCCTTTTAAGGGAAAATGGGACTTGCCTGGAGGCTTTTTAAATCAAAATGAACAACCAAGTGATGGCTTAAAGAGAGAATTAAAAGAAGAACTAAATATAGAAGTTACTTCTTTGAATTTTATTAATACATTTCCTGGAAATTACACTTGGAAAGAGAGAACTGTTCCAGTTTCAGATCATTTTTACTTAACAGATATCCAGGGAGATATAAAATTAGACGACGAAAATAGTGAATTTCAATTCGTTAATTTAAAAGATATTTCCATAGAAGATATTGCCTTTGAAAATAGCAAAGAGATGATTAAATATCTTCAAAAAGATTTTGCTTTTGACTTAAATAGAGTTAAGGAATTAGTTGCCCAACTAGATCCTTCTGCTGTAGTTAAAGAACAATCTATTTATAAAGCCATACTAGACGGATTTATTGCTAAAAAATATGATGGAGAAAAGTTAATTGGAATGGGATGGATATTTCCTCGCCAAACACTATTAAGAAGACAGGCAGTTGTTGAAGATATGATTGTAGACCCAGAATACAGAGGAAAAGGATATGGAGAAGAAATATTATTACAATTACTAGAGTGGGCCAAAAAAGAAGGCATGAACACCGTAGAGCTCACTACCAATCCTCAAAGACTAGCAGCTAATAGCTTATATCAAAAAGTTGGATTTAAAATTCACCCTACGAACCACTATCTCTATTTTATAAATGAGTAGCAGATTAATTCTGCTGTGCATTATTATAATCCCTTCTATTACTTATTATAACTATTCATTTGCCAGTGAGTCTCTAGTTTTAATAAATGAAGTTGCTTGGATGGGAACAATAAATTCAGCTAATGACGAGTGGATTGAACTTAAAAATACAACTAACCAAGACGTGGAATTATCTGGCTGGTCAATAAAATCTTCTAGTGGAAAAATAAAAATACAGCTAGAAGGTAAAATTTTAGCTAATAGTTTTTATCTACTAGAAAGAACGGATGACACTTCTTTGCTAGAGATAAAAGCCGACCTAACATATAAAGGAGCTCTTAATAATACTGGTATGGATTTAGGGCTTTATAATAACTCAGGACTAATTATAGATAGTTTAGATTATTTGTCTGGTTGGCCGGCCGGAGATAACACGACCAAACAAACTGCGGAAAGAAGCTTGGCCGATTTATGGCAAACAAGCAAAGATTATGGAGGGACACCTAAATTAGAAAATAGTTCTGGGGCAACAAAAATAGAGAAAAAGAAAGACTTGAAAGAAGAAAAAGCTTTGACAGAGTCTAAGAAAACTGATAATAAAAAGAGTGTAGCAACCGCTGCAATAATAGAAAATAAAAACAGTAAAGATAATACTCCTTTAAGTATATTTTCTGTATCAGCTTTATTAGTATTATTTTCTGCAGGAATTATTTTATTTATAAAATTTAAAAAATAACATGTCAGGACATAGTCATTTTAAAACAGTAAAAGCCACCAAGGACGCTAACGACGCTAAAAAGGGAAAGATTTTCTCTAAAATAGGCAGGGTTATAACCATAGCTGTAAAAGAAGGAGGCAAAGATCCAATAATGAACGCTAAACTAAAAACCTTAATAGATAAGGCCAAAGAGTTTAATATGCCCAAAGAAAATATAGAAAGGGCTATTAAAAAGGGGGCTGGAGAGTTGGGGGGAGAAACATTAGAAAATATCTCTATAGAAGGTTTTGGACCAAGTGGAATTACTTTAATAGTGGAAGGTATTACTGATAACAAAAACAGAGCTTTAACTGAAATAAAAACTATACTAAATAAATACCAAGGAAAAATGGCTGGAGAAGGAGCTGTAAAATGGATGTTTGACAGAAAAGGTGTAATAACTATTGAACTACAAAACAATAAAGAAGAACTAGAATTATTAGCTATAGAATCTGGAGCTGAAGACGTAATTCAAGAAGGTAATTTGCTTTACATTCATACTAACCCAGAAGATTTAGAAAAAGTTAAAAAAACCCTAGAAGATAAAAACGTGAAAATAGAATCTTCTATTTTGGGCTGGATTGCTAAAGAAGAAGTAGATCTAGATGAAAAAGAGAAAGAGTCGTGCCAAAAGCTTTTCGAGGCCCTAGATGAAAACGACGACGTTCAAGAAATTTACTCAAATATTAAGGGATAGGATTATAAGCTATAATTGAATTTAGAAGCCAAAAAATGAGATGAGTTCATAAGATCTTTCGAGGAGGCTTATCAGTGAAATCGATAAGCCGACGAGAAGATCTGTAGAAATTAGCCATTTTTTGGCTTTCCGAAGGACGGGACAATTTGGTTTATCTTCTTCGTTGTTTCGCAGCTCATGTAGCGCTCTGCTTATACACTTCGCTGCTCACGCC
>Ga0209542_10003682_pt1 | contig 32490 bp, 36 predicted proteins | sample RifCSPhighO2_01_FD_184028 | JGI IMG/M metagenome (GOLD analysis project Ga0209542, IMG submission 184028) | Soil microbial communities from Rifle, Colorado - Rifle CSP2_plank highO2_0.1 (SPAdes) (version 2) | ecosystem: Environmental > Terrestrial > Deep subsurface > Rock core/Sediment ... | reverse complement strand
TCTCTTTCCTCTTTTTATCGTGTTCTTGCCTTTGCATTTTTGGCATCTCATAGATTTTCACCTCCTGAAAATCAGGAGGAAGCCCTACTATTTAAGCTTAACTCACGATAATCTTACAATATCTTACCACAAATAAGTTTATAAATATTTGTTTAATCTTTTTTAATATGATAAACATTAAGGAAATAATAGAAAATAGGGAAGATATCGAAGAGAATCTTAGGAGAAGAGATCCTTCTATTTCGCTTGATGGGATAGTAACACTATCAGAAAAAAGAAGAGATCTTCAGAGACAATATGACAGAAAAAGAGAATATCTAAAGAAATTTTCCTTAGGGAACGTTAGTCAAGAAATAAGAAAGCAATTAAGGGAAGAAAGTGATTTAGCAAAAGAATTAAAGAAGCAAATTGAAGATATTAAATATAAATTAGAAGGAAAACTTTTAGAATTACCAAATCTTTTAAGCCCTAATGTCCCAATTAGCTCAAATAAGAATGACTATAGGATTGAACGTGTCTGGAGCAACCCTCCTTCTTTTGATTTTACCCCTTTAGATCATGTTGAAATAGGAAAGAGGTTAGGCGTTATAGATTTTGATCGTGGTTCCAAATTAGCAGGAGCAGGATTTCCAGTTTATATTGGAGAGGGTGCTCGTTTAGAATGGTCATTAATAAACTTTATGCTCGATCATTGCACAAATAATGGATTCAGACAAGTTATGCTCCCTCTTTTTAGTAATGCAGATACTCTTACTGCATCTGGAAACTTACCAAAATTCGCAGATGAATTATACTATATTGAGAGAGACAAATTATTTGTAATACCTACTGCAGAGGCTCCTTTAACAAGTTTTTATCGTGGAGAAGTCCTTAATGAAAAGGATCTTCCAATAAAGTTAGTTTCTTACACACCTTGTTTTAGACGTGAAGCAGGATCTCACGGAGTGTCTGTCAGAGGATTAATGAGGATGCATCAATTTAATAAAGTTGAGACATATACTCTCTGCAAACCAGAAGATTCGCAAAATGAATTAGAAAAAATGGTGAAAAATGCTGAGGAGATTATAGAAAAATTAGGATTGCATTATCGTACTATCCTTCTTCCATCATCTGATCTTGCTCATCAAGCATCAATTACTAAAGATATTGAAATTTGGTTACCTCATATAAAAAAATATTCTGAAGTTTCTTCTGCAAGTAATTGTTTAGATTATCAGTCTATGCGAGCAAATATTAGATATAAAAAGAAAAGCGAGAACAAATTTGTTCATACCCTTAATTGTTCTGCTCTTGCTACTCCCAGGTTGATGATTTCTATATTTGAGTCAAATCAAACAAAAGAAGGAAAGGTAGTTATTCCAGAAGTGTTAAGAGGTTATATGAAGAAAGAGATAATAGAATGATCAATTTTTACTTGGATAATGTTTTGTTTAAAATCAACGCACCCAACCGTAGCAGAGCTGCGAGGTATAACGATTAAATTAACTAAAATGAGTTTTTCTTTTATTTTTATAGGCAGTACACACGGATTTATAGATGATTTCTTAAAGCAAAAAGAAATAATAGAAGCTGTAAAGCCAGAATTTGTATTGACAGAAGAACTAGAAAATTTAACATTAGATTCTAAAGAAAAATTTAATGAGTTATTCCAAAAAAAAGAAATTTCCAATATGACTTCATTCAATGAAGTTGAGAAACTAGTCAAATTATGTTTTGATAAAAATATAAAATTAATAGGAATTGACTTCCATAACTTTGAATTCAATGAAGACTCACAGAAAAAAATTAAAACCCAAACAGAACTTACAAAAGATGAAGAAAAGAATATAAAAAAAATAATTAAATTAAGAGAAAAAAAACATCTAAACAAAATTTTAGAATATCAGGGAAAAACTTCTCGACCTTTGGTAATTATAGTTGGTTGTTGGCATTTAAGAAAAAGCTCGTTATTGAGAAAAAAGTTAAAAAACTATAAAATCATAATTCCCTCCGATGAAAAAGGCAATCCTCTTTTCTCACCAAAAGAAGTCAAAGAAGTTAAATACACTGAAATAACCTCAGGCGACAACAAAAAGAGTAAACAACCTAAGGCAAGACCTTAAAGTATTGAGGAAAATAAATATTCGCTGAATTCATTCATTGGCTTGAAAGCCAAGAATTTCTTGCTTAGTGATTAAATATTTATGTCTCTTATTTTTTTTGCAATTTCTTCTAATTCAGAGTCTCCTGCTTTATCTCCGTGCAAAGTAGAAATAAACCCACTATATTCATTTAAGTCTATCGTTCCCTCTGCAACAGTTTTTATCACTTTATGAATAGGATAAAGTTTGATATGTCCATGATCAATTTCCATACCTTCCATAACCATACATGTTCTAACAGCTCTTAATCCTCTATCAATCATTTGAGCAACAGTTTTTGTTACATCCATTAAAGAACAATATTCCTTTTTAGGCATTGTGAAAACATAACTTGGGTAATGGATTTTTGGTATAACCAAAGCCTGACCACGAACAGCAGGAAAAATATCTAAGAAAGCAAGATGTTCTTCATCTTCGTATATTTTGTATGTTGGCAGTTCTCCACTTACGATTTTACAAAAAGTACACCGTGCATCCCGTTGTTTATCCATATTTTTGAATTGGCCACAATCTTTTTAAATATTGCCCTTTTAATTTAAATATGATAAAACCTCATTCATTAAAAATTGGAGATATGATAGCAATAATATCTCCTTCTTCGGGGCTTACAGCTATTTTTCCTCATAGATTAGATAATGCTATAAAGTTTCTAGAATCTAAAGGATATAAAATAAAAGAATTTCCATGTACTAGAAAAATTAATGGATGGGAATCTGCTCCTGCGAAAGAAAGAGCTAAAGATATTATGGATGCATTTACTGATCCAAACATAAAAGCCATAATCTGTTCAATTGGAGGAAATACAATAAATAAAACATTAAAATATCTAGATTTTGAAAAAATTAAAGAGAATCCAAAAATATTTATCGGCTATTCGGACATAAGCGTATTACATTATGCTTTAAATAAGAAATGTGGTTTTACGACTTTTTACGGACCTTGTGTTATGACTCAGTTTGGAGAATTTCCAAAACCATTAGAATATACTTTAAAATATTTTAATAAGGCCGTGGTGGAAGGACAAATTGGTATAGTCAAACCATCTGAAAAATGGACAGATGAGATTTTGGATTGGGGTCAAAAAAAAGATCTTGAAAGACCGAGAGAATTAAAGGAAAATAAAGGATTTGAATGGTTAAGAGAAGGAGAAGCAAGTGGACAAATTATTGGTGGGTGCTTACATTCATTAATTCATTTAATCGGTACAGAATATTGGCCGGATCATAATGGTAAAATTCTTTTCATTGAAACTCCTGAAGGGCAAGATTTTACTAAAGGTGAACCCTTGGCAGAAGTTGACGCACAGCTTTGTGATTTAAAATTATCAGGAATTTTTGATGAAATAAAGGGTTTAATTGTTGGAAGACCTTTTAATTATACTGATGAAGAAAAACAAAAGTTTAAAGAGATAATCTTAGATAATACAATGGAATATGATTTTCCAATTCTTTATGGAGCGGATATCGGTCACACAGATCCACAAATAACAATTCCCTTAGGCACAAAAATTAAATTAGACTCAAAACAAAATCTCCTTAAATTTATTTAGAATTATTAAGCTAACGTTTTTTGGGGCTATATGTTCTTTCTATATATCCTGCCAATTCTTCTGTAGAATTAAAAACTCTGCTTACTAATTCATCTCTGCTTTTTAAAGTATAACTGCCATTTCCATAAATTATTTTCCAAGGTACCCCAATATAATCTGAAAAAGCGGCTTTTTCTCCGAAAAGCACATTTTTTCTGTCGTCTAATAATGCTTTATCCCTGATTGTTTTATATAATCTTTCAACTTCTTCATGACCCTTAGAATGTGGGGAGATAATAGAAAAATAAAAGGGTGCTAATTCTAGAGGAAGATTAAATCCTCTTTCATCCCTATGAGAATCAAATAATGCGTAAAACGCTCTTTGAGTTCCTAATCCATAAGTCCCATATAAAATTTGAGAATTTTTATTTTGCTTATTTCTAAACCTCGCTTTAACCCTCTTCTTAGAATCATAATGATAAGCCATAGCTAAACTTAAAGCCTTAACTCTTTTATTGGGATCTATTTCTATCATACCTAAATTGTCTCCCTCTCTTCCAAAATAAAAATGTTCGACATTTATCCCCAAAATATTTCTTCTTTTATGAATAGCTACCCCTAAACGACCAAATATATTATCGCTAAGTTGTTCGAATAACCTTAAAGATTCTTCTAAAGATCCCCTATTCTCATCTAAAGAGCTTCCCATGAAGGTTTTAAATTGTCTTCCCCTTAATATCCCCTTTGGTCTCTGTACTCCTCTAATAACATCAACATTATATACAAATCTAATTGGTAATTGAGTGTGAGTATATAACGAGGTACTTGCTAAGTCTAATATGGCGGGTTCGGGCGTAGTTAAAAGATGATATCCTTCTAAACTACTATTCTTTAGTCTGATTATCTTTTTATTAAAAGTGTCAGATATTTCTTTACCATTTTCAAGAACTTCATCTCTCATTATTGCTGGAATTTCTATATGAGGTATACCTAGATCCTCTGCTTCTTCTAAAAAGACATCTTGTATTTTAGTCAATACTTTTCTACCTATAGGAAGATAAAATGGAACTCCCGGATTTATAAAATAAGTAAAAATTCCATTTTCAAGAAGAGAAGACGTTTTTCTACTATCATAATCTTCAGGTTTTTTCATATCTGGGGTAAATAATTGTTTCGATAACCTCATCTTCCCTTCCTAATTTCGATTCCTTTTATCTGTGGATTAACAGAGAAATCTAAATTTAATTTTTCAGATAAAGATATTTTTTGTTTACGTAAAAGTTGAACTTGATAGTTTGTAGGAGCGACTATAGTTACAGTTTCGCCAATACTAATTTCCTTTCTCCCAAACATCTTGCATAATAGGGCATTTACCTCTCCAGAAATACTTCTCTCGTAACTCTTTCCTTTAACCTGATGTTCAAACACTTCATATTCTTCAGGGAAGATAAATTCAGGATTTACAGAAGGCCATTCCAAACTCGAACTCGGAAAATATGTGGCTCTTAATTCGCTAGTTATTCTTGGCATAACAGGATAGCCCATATTTATTTGATTTATTAGAAAGTGTGATAATATTCTTGGATTTGATGAAGATAAATAGGCCGATAAATATCTCCCTCTTACGTCAACTAGTGTAATAAGAGCACCCCTTGAATCTCTCTCATTCATTTTTTCAGTTATATCTTGAACGGTTCTTTGATCAACAGTTGAAAACCATTTATCTATTGGTTCTAACGCCTTTCTTTCCACACCCTCTAATAAACCTGCCGCTTCACTAATCTTAGCAACATACCTCCTCATCCCGTTTATTCCAGACGACCTAAAATTTTCATCTTTCCAATCAAAATCTCTATCAAGACTTTGATAATATGATAAAAAAAATCTCACAGCATCAAGAGACGCCTCTTCACTTAATCCCTCTAATCTGCCCTCTCTTCTTGTTAATTCTAAAAGTTCATCGAGATAAACAACATTACCTTTTGACTTTGACATCTTCTCACCATCTTTGGTTATATGGGAAGTTATAATATATTCTGGAAAAAAGTATTTTTCAGGAAGAACCGCAGCATGAGTAAACAATGAAAATGGTATATGAACTCCTAGATGTTCAAATCCAGCAACGCTAATATCTACTGGATAGGTATTGTTCACCTGTTCTCTTGCCTCCTCAAGTGTTTCTCTGCTTATCTTTGATTCCTCGGCAACAAGATCGGGGTCGCCTTTTTCAAGATAAATATAATCAAAGAACTTATCAGTAAGATTTTCGGATTTTAGTCTTTCTTGATTTAATAGTTGTGAAATTGCATAAAATTCCATATAAATGTTACTATCCGAAAGCGCCTCCACACTTTTTGTTAGATCAAATGGAGATATTGCCCCAACATTTTCATGAATTTTCCTTTCAAATGGTTTTGCCATCCTATTTGCTATTATATTCTCTAGGTCCACCTTACATTGTCTAGGAAAAACTTCCATTCTGTTCGTAAGTTCAGTTGTTTTTTGTTGTATTTCAGGATCTCCGTAATTAATAGCTCTTTCTTTTCTTCTTTTTACAATTATCTTCTCTCCTGAATGAATCCTACATTCGAAATCTCCTCCAACAATCCTGCCATCTTCTATCCTCATCCTATCCCAATCTATTTTTCCAACTGCAGAAACCTCTGAGAGATCTTTATCTATATGTTTAATATCATCACATTGAGGGCAATAAGGTCTATCTGATTCTGTTTCAACTATTAATCCTTTTTCAGATAGTTTTCTTAGTGTCCATTGTGTATATAATTGATTTGCCTCTTGGTGCGTACTAAAGAAACTATCATAATTCATAGCAACACCAATTTTTTCAATCACTTCTTGATATTGTCTTCTATATTCTTCAACTAATTCATTTACTTGTTTTTGTAAACTATTTTGTGAGATAATTTCATCTCTCTTTTGTCTTGAAATATTATATTGTTCTAATATTTCGGATAAGTGATTCTCCTCGCCCAATTTTGAAAGAATTTTAATGAGATCTTTACCTGTTGAATGCATACCAAATCCAAAGAAAGTATCTTTTCCTTGTCTTAAAGCTCCGTATCTTAAAGCTACATCTGAGATAATATGTCCTAATCCGTGTCCAACATGCATCCTACCAGAAGGAGTTGTGTATGCGACATTTACTGTATATCTCTTCTTTGAAACCATCTTATAACTATAAAGTGGTCACTTTATAAATATTTCCAGTTAGGTGTCCGTGGCTTGTTACAGAATGAAAGAAGCGAACAGTAGATTGTTTATCTAATCTTAACAGAAGTATATAATTCAGAATCTTCCCAAATCATTTTATTTGATAACAAAACAATACTAAATCCCATTTTAGAAAGATTATCTCTAAATAAGAACATATACTCTGTATATTTATTTTTTAATATTTCAAAAGCATTTTTTTCTAGTTTCTTAAGATGTTCTCTATTTAATATATCTTCAACAAATTTTTTGACAATATCGTTATTAATATAATTAAATTTATAATCTTGAGTCAAATAAACTTCCAAATCTGGAATCTCGAAAAAATCATCCCAATTTTTCTTATAAAGAGGAGTAATATTAAAATGAATAGCCTCTGAAACACGCTTGACTAACTCCTCTGATGGTTTTTCAATATAAAACATGGGTACCGCAACGATAAATCCTGTTTTTTTACATACTCTCCTACACTCATTAAATGCTCTTTCTTTATTTAATATTAATGAAAGCACATTTCCTACAATAACAAGATCAAATTCAGACTCTCCAAATGGAAGGTTATTTACATTGGCTTTTATAAATTTTATATTGTCAAACCCTTCTTCTAATGCTCTATCTTTCGCTTCTTTTAAACTCATCTCATTTATATCAATAGACGTTATCTTACATTTTACTAACTTGCTCAATTCTATTGCTGTAAAACCAGTGCTCGTTCCAATTTCTAGAACACTACTCTCTCTATCAATGCAAGTTCTATTAATAATTTCAAATACTGTTTTTCTTCCTCCAGGAGGCCTATTAGTTTCTTTAACTAATCCAATTAGCTGGTTGTAATCCATTTCACTAATTTCTTTAGGTGTTAATTTTTCGATATTCATTTTAAGGCTTTAAAGTTTTATCTACTCTTGGAAAATGAACTGCATTCCAAATAAAAGGCATCTCCAATAAGCCATGTAAAAACCTTTCCCATCCGAGTCCGAAACCTGATGTTGGTTTGTAAGAACTCAATTTTCTAGTTTGCAAATATGGTTCATAGTCCTCTTTTGGCAGATTGAAAATTTTTGCTTTTTCATCTAATTCTTTTTCACTTCTGATCCTATATCCACTACCTAAAATTTCTCTATAACCTGGCCATATAAAATCTGCGCTATTCGCAACTTTTGGTTCTTTATTCTTGACTAGAGCATGATAAAATGGCACTTCAAGAAGTGGAAATTCTTTAATAATAACTATATTTTTGTATATTTCTGTGAGTTTTACTTCTTCCCAGAATCCAAAACTTCGTAGAGTAAATTCTTTATATTTCTTATTTCCAGTTTCATTGTACAACTCTCCTAACGCTTCTTTAAATGTAATTCTCGGTGCTTTATGGAGGCCGTCAGTAAATTCCTTCAATTGTTTTAATCGATCGTCATCTAGAAAAAAAGAAAGATTTTCTTTGTTCTTTTCTAATAAATCCGATACTATCTTTTGAATAAGCCCGAGTGCAATTTTCTCGTTTTGAGATTGGTCAACTTTCCCTTCATATTCTATATGATGAAATTCAGAGAGGTGTGTTGGGTCCGCTCTTTCTTTTCTAAAGGAGTTATATATTGAATAAACGTGATCTACGTCTTGTTGCATTAAAGATAATTCCAGATATATTTGAGAAGATTCAGAAAGAAAGGCTTGCTGAGGCATATCAAACCATTTAAGTGTAATTGGAGATGTATCTGTAGTATAATTAATTGCCTCCCTACCATAAACTGCTCCAGGGGAGGAAATCATCCTAGTCGTCAATGGCAATAGTGTAAAGAGAGCACCTATTTTAACAAAATATTCATTGGTTGATAAATTAATTTGATGATTTATCTTAGCTATATGTTGCCACATTACACTTTCATTAAACTGCCAAACTCTTTTCTCAAATTCATCTTGAGAAATCTCTATTTGCATTATATCTTTAATTTGTTTGAACACCTTATTCCCCCTATAAGAAACCATTCCATCTTTATTAGCAAAATAAGGACCTAACATAAAAAATAAGAGTTGTCTTTACTTAAAAACTTTACTATCATTATCACTTTAAAGTTACTTTGAAGGATAATTAACTTGTTAGTTTTTTTGCTACAAAATGGACAAAAATAAAAAATCAAGGCCAAATAGCATCTTTCTTCTCAATGCGCCCTCCAATCCCGTAAGGAACTGAAACAAATAGCTCATACTCTTCTGCACTTCCTTTATTTCGATTAACATCTTCACTCTCACAAGTCCAAGTATAATCTCCCCAAGGAAGCTCGACATTAAATGTCTCTTCCGCGAAGACTCCACTAACATCCTTCATCTCTCTGAAAATTTCCTCACCATTTTCACTGACAACAACTGAAAGCGTATCAAGTTGCCAGTCTTTAGCGTTGCAAGTAAATTCGACCTCGACAGGCGACTCTCCTGTACTCACAACAAATCCATCCCGAGGAGAAACCAAACTAACTTCTGGAGCACTCTTATCAAGCATCATCAAAGCATCATGAACATTAATTCTCCTCCAATTATCAGGCAAGAACTTAACAGTCACGCCAGAACCCTGTAACAAATTCTCAATATCATCTTTAGGATGCATTGACATCGGCTCGCCAATCTCTCTCAAATACTGTTGAATCAAAGCTATCGAGCCGGAAACCATCGGCGTCGCCATTGATGTTCCAGTCCCATAACCGTAGCGCCATTCTTCCTTTGAAGTGGAATTAATCATAACACCAGGAGCAAACAACTTCACCATTGAGTTATAATTAGAACCATAAGGGGGATCTATCCATAAATCATCATTTTTATCAGTAGCTCCTACAGGTATCGCATTCCTTACGCAAGACGGCCAAGCAATCCCGTTAGGATTCCCATTATTACCAGTTGAAATAACCACCGCTATATTTCTGTTAACTGAATTATTTATTGCAATCGTTAAAGGTGTATAAGCACCATCACAATAACTTTCAAATTCATTAGCACTAGCTAAACTCATAGAAATAACTGAAATCCCATACCGCTCCGCATTATTAACGCACCAACTCACTGCATTTTTCAAACTAGAAGGTTCAGCAGTAGGATTCTCCCTATCAAAAACTCTCGCACCAATTACTTTAGCGCCCTTAGCAATACCATCAATTCCTCCCTCCGCCGCCACAATCCCTGCAACGTGCGTTCCATGTCCCGTAACATCTCCTTCGTCACAATCTAAAGGGCAATTAGTCTCCGTACAATCCAAGTTACAAATTCCCTGCAAACCATTTTTATCACTCAAATCAGGATGAGTAAAATCAACACCAGTATCAATAACACAAACAGTCTCTCCCTCCCCAGTCATTTGAACTCCATCCACTTCCAATTCCCAAGCGTCCTTAGCACCAGTAATCACAACAGAATCCTGCAAAGCGGTCCTAACCAAAATATTAGGATAAATCCCCTCGACATAGCTCTTCTCAGCCAATAAAAAAACTTCATCCTCATTCAATTCAAGAACAAAACCTTCAGGATAAAAAGTCTTCTTAATCTTATCTTCGCCAATCTTATCAGCTATTCTGTCAAACTTGCCCTGCGAATATTCATTAACATAAACATCAACTCTAAGCTTGGCTCCATCTTCCAAAGAATCAAACTGCTCAAGAAGATAAGGGCTTATTTTAGAAGAAGAATCGTCGACAATACCAAAAGCGCTGGTAGCAACCAAAGAAAACGCCAATAGTGCGAACATCGCACACGCGAAAATTTTTGTATTTCGCATGTTATACACTATACTAAGAAATATTTAAACCTTTCCATAAAGTTGTTGTTTTAGAAAGACAACAAAACAGATAAATTATATCATTTCAAAAAGTCTACAAAAAGTTTAAAATGTGAAAACCAATAGCATGGTTATGCTCGGCCCGTATACAGCAAACAAAGATGGAACAATCTCCTATAAAGGAAACAAAATATTCAAGCCAATAAAAAACATAAATTCCGTAGAAATTCCAGTAAAAGAGATTGAAGAAAGAGTAATTCAATTTAAAAAAGAAGAAATGTGGAAACACCTGGCAAAAATAAATCATAGGATAAATATGTCAGCAAATCTCTTCTTCGAAGAATTAGGATCTCTCTTCACGACACTACCTCTAACGACTAGAATGATTTCCTCACCAGGAGCAGTTTATAGAAAAGAAGCGATTAATTACACAACAGACACTTGCCCAATAAAACTAAATTGGTTCAACCTACCAGAGAAAGCTTTCCTATCGGAATCTTCCCAGATATACCTAGAATTGGCGCTAATAAGAGAAGAAATAGAAAGTGTTTACTCAATATACAATTCATTCAGAAAAGAAAAAGCCGACGCGACACACCTATCTGAATTCCACCACATAGAATATGAAGGAAAAATAAATCAAGAAGAAAATGAAAAAGTTGTCCTCAAACTTATCAAGAGAATAATTAATGATCTCCTAGAAAGAAATAAAGAAGATCTTGCACATTTTTTAACAGAAGAGAAACTAAAAGAATTAGAAAATTTCTCAGAAAGAATTTTAGAGATTCCGAAAATAACTTTCAAAGAAGCATTGGAGATTTTATACGAAGAAACAGGAGACGAGAAATACAAAGAGTTCACTCTAAAAAATTTTGGTTGCTGGGAGGAAATAAAAATCACAGAAATATTAGAAAGTATGGTTTTAATTAGAGAGTTTCCTCTACTTGAAGTCCCATTTTATCATACAAGTGTAAAAGGAAAGAAACCTGTAGTTGCAAGAAACGCAGATATAATCTGGCCAGGATATAGGGAAGTAGCAGGAAGCGGTCAGAGAATTAGGTCTAAAGAAGAATTAGAAGAAAAATCCAAAATATTCAATCTACCAAAAATGGATTACGGGCCATATTTAAAATCAAGAAGATTCGACAACTATAAAGAAACTTCAGGGTTTGGGCTGGGTTGGGAAAGGATGTTACACGGGCTACTAGAAATGCCATTTATATGGAGCGCCAGCCAATTCCCAAGAGTCGACATGACTTTAAAACCTTAAAGATGGAAATAAAAAATCTATTGTACACCGATTTTATCAGTCTTATTAGAGAAGAAAATCGTCCGCCAGGGGGAAAGAAAACAATAAGGGAATTCTTAATAAATTCTTTCATAAATCAAAGAGCTAAGGTTCTCGAAGTAGGATGCACCAATGGATTTACTTCCCTTGAGGTAGCCAGACTACTAAATTGCCAAGTCTACGGAATAGATATTAATCAAAATTCGCTGGAAAACGCCAAAAGAAGAGTCAATGGAGAAAAAGTAAGATTTATTCAAGGCAACGCCTACAATATACCCTTTAAGGACAATTACTTTGATTTAGTCATTTGCAGCAACGCAACATCTTTTATGAAAGAAAAAGATAAAGCAGTTAAAGAATATTTTAGAGTAACCAAACCTTGGGGATTCGTTGCAGCTTGCCCAATGTACTATCTAGAAGAGCCACCAAAAGAAATTGCAACAAAAGTTTCTAAAATTTTAGAGTCACCTATCAATATAAGAACCAAAGAAGAATGGATCTCACTATTCAAAAAGACGGACTTTGAGATTTACTTAATAAAAGATTATATTTTTGACCACCAGCGACCTGAGATGATTGAAAATCTTGTCAAAGAAACTCTAAATAAGCCACATATAATTAACATGCCCAAACATACAAAAAAAGAAATTGCCTCCAGATGGAAGAACACACTATCAGTTTTTAACGATAATCTATCTTACGTAGGATATTCCATAATCCTTCTCAGAAAGAGAAAAGAGCCCGAAGAGACAGAGCTTTTTACTAGTAAAACTGCATAGCCCCTTGTTTTATCAACTCATCTCTATCTTCAATAAACCTTTTCTCGTGTCTATTACCGCCCGTCCACCTATAGGGATAGTAAACATAGGGTCCGTATGCCCAAAATCCAAATTATAAATTATGGGAATATTAATTCCCTTAAACACATCTGCATATATTGTTTCTTCCATGTCTTCGCTAGAAAAACCAGATTGAGAAGAAAACCTACCTATACAGATTCCTTTAAGTAAATTAAAGTCGACCACATGAGATAAGTGGGTAAAAAATCTATGAATCATTTGCGTATTTTCTTCCTCCGCCTCTTCTAAAAAAAGTACTTTTCCTCTGAGTTCGGGAAAAAACCGAGTACCTGCCAATACCAGGAGAGTCTGAAGATTGCTGGCAACAATCTCCGCATTTGCAGATCCCTCCCTAAATATTTTCCTACCAGAATTCTTATTTTTTATCCTATAACTTGGATCCTCGCGTAAAAAATATTGGTCGTCGGCAAACTCCATACCGTCTTCTATAAGAACGCCCTTACATTTGTCCACTACAATCTTCTTAAAATAATCAAAAGTATATTCAAAAGGCTGGGGCTTATCAAATGTAATTCCTGCGGGACCTAAAAAAGTAACTATCTTAGAAAATTTGTGCAACGCAAGTAAAAGCGCACTAGTATCTGAGAAACCGATAACTGGTTTATTAAACTTAGAGAAAAGATCATAATTCACATAAGGTAGTAATTGGTTTGTATTAGCTCCGCCCCAATAAGCCATCAGAACATTTACTTTCTTATTCATTAACAACGCTTGGATTGCCTCGACCCTTTCTTTTATGGACCCTGCAGTATGGCCCGTTCTCCTCCTTAAATTTTTAGCCTCAATTATATTTATGCCCTTAGATTTCAAATAAGAAAAGTCAGATCTCCGCCTTTCTGAAGAAAGTGGGCTAGAAGTAGCAAACATCCCTATCGTAAAGGTCATCCTAAAGTCTCCTTATACAATTTGAGCATTCTCTCAGCCATCTTGTCCATCGAATAAAATGATCTAGAGAACTTATAAGCTTTTCTAGAAAATTTCTTCAACAAATTCCGATTAGACAACAAAAGATCTATCTTCTGGGTAACATCCTCCTCATTAGCCTCGTATCTTCCATGTCTAAACCTTAATGGTATTTTCAAACCGTGGAAGTTCTCCCTGAAAAGCACAGGAATTGTCTTCCCCTTAGAAACTACAGGTACCGCGCCAAGCATCATGGCCTCCACAACAGAATTACCAAAAGACTCTGAAGAAGTGGGCAAACAAAATATAAAAGATTTCGCAATTATGTCTTCAAGAGAATTTCTATCAACAAATCCATGAAAGATAATTCTCTTAGAATTAAATTTGTAAGAAAGTTCAGCCAAAATAGGCCCCTTTCCAACTACATGCAACCTTATGTCTCCATATTTTCCTGATAGGTTAGAAAATGCGTTCAAGGTTTGATAGATTCCCTTGTCCTTCTCTATCCTCCCAACAAAAACTATATCAAGAAAAGGGTTCATTAGTTTCTTATTATATAGTTCGTCAAAAGTCAAAGGATTTAGCTCAATACCAGATTCGATAACTCTCACCTTCCTTAGTTTATTAGAAAGTCCGTACTCTGACTTCAGCAAATTAAGCTGAGAAAGACTTTGCAATACTATAATATCGGAATTAATCAACATCTCCTTTTCTATCTCCACTATTCTATCATGACAAGAGGGTATGGGATTCTCAGACATAAGATCATATTGCTTCTGTAACAAGTGAAAAGTAGAAACTATCTTAGTCTCGGGATATTTCTTTTTAACCTCTACCGCACTCAGCCAAGACATCCAATTATGACAATGTACAATATCAAATGCCACTCCCCTCTTAACCACCGCCTCTCCAAGTTTTCTCTGCCACGTTAAAAACTTTTTAAAATTACCAAAGATTTCATAAGGCTTATTAGAAAGTAAATATTTATCAACATCTCCTCCAGTAGTGATAATATCATTATCTATGTTTCTGCTCTTACTCGCGGTCCCTACATAAACACTAACATCTCTTTTCCTCAAAGAATCTGTCAAAAACTTTACATGCCATCCCATCCCCCACAAAGGATTAGGCAAGTAGTCAGAAGTTAACTGCAAAACTATCATATTCTCAATATATTCCTCCATTTATTACTCCTCAAATAAATTATTAAATGTTACCAATAAAATGAATACATATAATTGCTACCAGTTAGTGCGACGCCCCCTCATTGGAATACCTACTAAGAAGTTTTTTCTCCAAGGAAAATTCGGGAAAATCTCTACAAAAAAGGTGATTGTAATATTCAGAAATTTCAGAAATTACAGCATTTACATCCCTGCCCAGAAATCTTCCCATGTATTGAATGGCCCTTAAATACTTTCTATAAATTCCTCCTGCTCCTTTGTTTCTCTGATTTACTCCGGCTTCTTTTATTCTAGTAATTGCCTCAATATATCCATAATACTTAGAAGAAAGATCTGGAGAAAAAGTAAAAAGTTCAAACACTTGGGATAAAGCTAGAGGATTCCTAACACCGAGTATACGCGATATAAGGAACTCATGACCGTAAGCAAATTCAATCCCCCTCTCCTCATCATTAACACCCAATATCCTCACCACATTTCCCACATCAAGAAATTGACTATCTCGGGGGTTTCTAATGCTAATTGTAAATCCCTCGCCTCGTATTTGAGGAAGGCCATAAACCCACTCATAACACTTACTGTCCATAGTATCATATTCCACTTCGAGAGAAGTGAAGTCATGCACATTTCTTAGATATTCAAATCTTTTAGTAGATTTAATCTTTATTTCCATACGGGGGCGATCAAGAACGGTAGTTGTAAATTCCTCCGCCTCTTTGACAACATCTAGAAAACGACCAGGACTAGATAAAGTTCCAGATATATGAAAATAAGCTTGACCAAAGGGTAACCAAGAATTATCAAAAGCATGCTCCAACGCGTGATTTCTCAAGCATTCTTGTGTAACGACGAAACCAATTCCCCCAGAATAGTCGCGAGAAATAAGAAATGGCTTTAATGAATTTGTTGAAGAACTTGTAAACCTTACGCTCTTATCGTCTCTCGATATAAGTGGAACGGACTCACAAAAAAGATAACCTTTACTAAGAAAATAACTTCTAAAAGCCCTTCCAAATATCTCGTGTAGTTTTCCCAGTTCGCGCCTTTCATATCTATCTCGAAGATTAGAAAAAAGATAATCCATCAAATTTCTCTTGATTTAAAACTTATATAGTTATCTTATCTCTGCTCTTATCTTCTCGGCCACTCTTTGTAACTGCAAATCATCCATTCTTGCCCCATGTAGTGTGGTGATATAACCCTTATACTCATTAAGATCCGCCACACCATCCGCAACACTATTTAAAACTCTATGTATGGGATAAAGTTTAATGTGCGCGTGGTCAACTTCCATACCCTCCACCACCATACAAGTTCTTACTAACCTAAGGCGACTATCTAAAATTGCCACAGTATCTCGCGTAAAGCTCATCAACCCAGAATAACTCCGATCTGGCATAGCAAAAACGTAACTATTGTAGTGTTTTTTCGGTAAAACCAAAGTCTGACCAAGAACAGACGGATAAATATCCAAAATTGCCAAATGATTTTTATCCTCATTGACAAGATGAAAAGGAATCTTTCCGTCTACAATCTTACAAAATAAACAATCGGTTTCCATGCTAATTCAAAATATAGCTATTTTATAAAGTTTATTAAAGAAAAAAGCACAATACAAAACCCTTTTATACACTCCTCCCCAAAAACTCATACAAAGAGGCAACTCAATCTAAACAAAATGTCCCGCATCGAATTCAACACCCAAGGACAACTAATGTCAGTAGACAAAAAACTCGTAGAATTCTCGCCTATAAAAATAGAAAAAAAGAATCTTAAAACATCAGAAAGTCTGAAGTTTCTAAAAACCGAGCGCCCCCAACAAAGCTCCGAAGACAAAAAATACTGGAGTCTCTATCAAAACGACAAGCTCTTAGAACCTCTAAAATTCTCAAACGGAAAAACACAGGAAGATATAGTAAAAGAAATCACTGACCTTATAAAAGCAGGCAAAAAAATCATCTTCCTCCACGGAGTTTGCGGCACCGGAAAATCAGCCATAGCGCTAAACATCGCCCGCTCTTTAGGAAGCGCCTCAATAGTCGTCCCAGTAAAAGCCCTCCAAAAACAATACGAAGAAGATTACATGGGCGAAAAATACGTCCTCTCCCCAAACGGAGAAAAACTAAAAATAGCCATGATAACAGGAAGAGAAAACCACGACTCAATAATCTTCCCCGGAAAATCCTGTGCAGACCCCTTCCTCCCCGACACAATAAAACTCACAGAAAAAAATAAAGAAAAAATAAAAAGATATTATGATGAAAACCCTTTCATCTCAAGCCATTCATTGCCTTCAATAAAAAACATAAGAAGAATCTCAATCGCTCCCTCAAACCCCTACTGGAGCCCGATTCTCCCGGCAGAAATAGAACTAAACCAGCTCTCCGACGCCAAAAAGAAAAAATACACAGGAATGTTCGGCAGGGAATTCATATTCTACCACAGAAAAAAAGGCTGCTCGTACTATGACCAATTCCTCGCGTACTTTGAAGCGGACGTTATAATATTCAACTCCGCAAAATATCTTTCAGAAATCTCAATGGCAAGAAAACCGCAGACAGAAGCAGAAATAATCGACGAGGCTGACGAATTCCTTGACCAGCTGTCAAATAACATAGAAATAAATCTAACACACCTTAGAGCATCCTTAGGAAGAATTTTCCCAGAGAGCGAGCAGGCGCAGGAATCGCTAAGAAAAATATTAAATCTCATAGCATTAGAAGAGCAGAACAAAAGAGCGCTGGGAATAAACGAAAACGAAATCTACAAGCTGGAAGAAACAAGCATAAAAGAAATCCTAAAAACGATATCGAGAGATACGGAACTAATGGCCGAAATAGAACTTGACGAAGCAAATTATTCAAACACGGCCTTAGAAGCCGCAAAAACTTTCGAAGATTCCTACGACTCAACTTATTTAACATTCAGAAAAGAAGAAGACCAGCTCTTCGCCCGTTTGGTAACGACAAATCTCGCAAAAAAATTTCAGGAAATAGTAGAAGGCAGCAAAGCAATAGTCCTTATGTCAGGAACACTCCATTCAGAAGAAGTTTTGAAACATATCTTCAAGATAGAAAATTTCGCGTCGATTCACGCCGAGACTTTAAACCAGGGCTCAATAGAAATCCTAAGAACAGGAAAAGAATTCGACTGCCGCTACTCAAACTTCTCCTCAAAAAAACACTCAAGAGAAGACTACTTAAAATCACTCTCATCGGCAATAGAAAAATCCGAAAAACCAACACTAATCCATGTCAACGCTTTCTCAGACCTGCCGACAGAAGAAGAATCAATAAAATATAAAATCGCAGGCATAACAACAAAAGAAAAACTTTTAGAACAGCAAAAAAAAGACAAGGAAGGAAAAGCAATAAAAGATTTCAAGCAGGGAAAATTTAATAAGCTCTTCACGACAAAATGCTCTCGTGGAATGGACTTTCCGGGCGACACATGCAAATCAGTAATTTTCACTAAATATCCAAACCCAAACGTCCAGGACACTTTCTGGAAAATACTGCAAAAGACGCATCCCGATTATTACTGGGAATTTTATCGCGACAAGGCAAGAAGAGAATTCCTTCAAAGAATCTACCGCGCCATCCGCTCAAAAACAGACCACGTCTACGTGCTCTCCCCCGACATGCGCGTCCTCGAAGCCGTTCGTGAACTGCAGGAAAAATCCCTCCGGCTTTCTTAATAATTTTAATTTTGAAACTTGAGTTAATTGCAAAGTATAATACACAAGAAAAGTTTTATAGATTAACTGCCAATACCTCCAACAAACTGATTATTATAGGGGGTTTTGAAAAACCCCATTTCTTTGTAACTTATTGCAAGTTCAAAATAATCATATTTTTATTTTTTACATAATTGCCGACGATAAAATTAACATTTTAAAATCAGGATACAACTATTTATTTACAAATTCTTCAAAAACGAGGTTATTCAAAGCCATCTATATGTATAAAGATGTTAGTTGGTCATAATATTAGCTAATCGCCTTATTTTTTTAGTCTCATCGATAAATATCTCGATAATGCTTAACCTTGCTTTTTGATATAATTATTTCTTCGATAAACGGTGAAAAGATTATTCTTACTACAATTTAGATGAGTTTTTCTTTGGCGTTATAAAATATAAAGAAATATCAAGTTATAAACTACGCTTAACTAACCCAAAAATTTAAAACACCAAAAACGCAGAATAACTATGGCAATAATACCTAAATCACCATTACCTATAGAGAGCAATAGAAGTATAAAACCGACTACAAGAGAAGATATACTGGGGATGCACAGCCACATAATGCAGAGAATAGAAGCAGAAGGCCTCCAGACAAAAACATTGGAACATCAGGCAAAAACATTAGCCGGCGTATACTTAGTAAATGGCAGAAGAATTAACGTAACTTCTGACTATCTCGAAAACAGCTTAAGAACATTTGACTCAGCAAACTTTAGAAAAGCCAAAGAAAAGGTAAGAAAAGAACTTACCGATCTGATTATTCACAAATATGAACTAAGAAAACGGGAAAACCCTAACTTAAACTTGCATGAAACAATAAGTGACATGTCACGAACTCTAAGAATGCAGGACGAAAACGGAATTTATTCAGCTTCAGCGGATTTAATAGAATTTGTCTTAAGAGACGAATGTGAGCATCAAATAAACATAATTTACGGCGACGAAGTAGTCTACGGAGCCGACAGAAAGACATTTGTAAACAATACAATAGGCAGACTGGGAAATAGATACGGAAGGGATTATGTAAAAAGCGCAGCAAGAGAACACTGGGACAAAAGACATCCAGGAATCTTCAAAAGAATGACAAGAAAACTTTTAGGGCGCTAAAACCACTTTCTATCACCAATCCACTCCTTCAAACTATAACCTTCCTTAGGCACCAAACTCTTCTTCACTCCGCCGCCATTTTCCTTAAAACTCTCCGAACCAAAATCCTTCACCCTCATCTGCTCAAACTTACTATGCAACAAATCCACATTCCGCTCACAAACATAATCGTGCTGTCTAAAACCTCCGCCAAAAGTTTTCGGGATATGCATCAGTTCATGTATAATAACTTTATCCTGTTCTTTCCTCGGCATTTTATCAAAAAACTCCAGGAACTCAATAGCATAAAACGCCTTCGTCTTCATCGCGTTTTGCATCAGTTTCCCGAGAGCATGACAGCGCGCAATCGTCCGCTTCGTCGAACTCCCGTAACTCCTAAGGCACTCGACTCTGTCCAATTTAACATGATTCATACCAAGTAAATTAACTATCTCCCTCATCCTCTCTTTCAAATCCGGCGCGTCTTCGTATTTCATTTAAATCTCAAAAGTCAACAAACTAACAGATTTATAATTATTTCCTGACAAACTCGACATTATCCAACCCTTCAAATTCCTTGTCTCCTGTTAAAAATTTAATCCCTAACTCGCCAGCCATAACATAAGAAACACAATCTGTCATCGACATCTTCTTATTTTTATTCTCATAGCGAAAACTCATCGCTTTCTTAATTACATCAAGACTAGGATTAACAACAGCGGACTTAACCTCATCCAAATATTCATCCGCCTTCTTAACTTTTCCAACAATCAACTGATAGCAAAACTCCGAGAAAATGAACTCATTAATAACTATCTCCTGGTCAATATATTTTTCATATTTTGGATTTTTATTCAGAATTTCAATTAAAGCATAAGTATCATAAAGATACATTTCAGTCATCGTATAAATCCTCATCCATTTCCTTCATTAACTGATTAGTAGATTTTGAAAATTTATGCGCTCCAAATAACTTCCTTAAATTAGGCTTTCTCTTCTGAACAAAAATAGTTATATCATCGCCTTCTCTGGGACTCTCAATAGCTTTTTGAGGTATAACTACGCCAAAAGAATTCCCCCATCGCCTTAACCTGACTTTTATCTCTTTCATATATAAACAATATAATTATACTATATAAAACTTTCCGACACTAGCTAAACTAAAAAAGACAAATGGAAGCAGGATTGTAAAAGTTGTGCCTCCCATAATGAAGAAGCAAACTAAATCTACCCCCTCTCTTATCAGTACCCACATTCACATCAAGATGACTGCTCAAATATCTCAAGCCATTCCCTCGCAAAGCCCTCATTCCATGTTCAAGAAGTTCTGGAGATCTCAAAACAAATCCATCCCCTGGTTGATCAACTATCGCTATAACTCCTCCCTGTCCTTTAAACAAATCTACATTCACAGAGCCTTCCCTACAATAATTTGTTCCGCGTTCTAAAGCGTTCAACACAGCCTCACCCAAGCTACAAAATCCAACAGTTCTCCTAGAATCATCTACAAAATCAACAGCATAACCTTCAGAAAATGCTCGCCTAGCAAATTGGTCAAAACCCTCAACACCCCAAGCACCACGCACCGCCTGAACGCCTTGTAAAAGTTCCGAATGATTTGCATAATAGTAGCCGTACTTCTTTTCAAGTCCCCTTATCCTCTTAAGCCACAGTACAAAAAGAACATCTTCGTGAAGAACCCTCCTCATATGCTCGACAGTCTCTCCAATCCTTTCACCTACGCTTTCCAAATTTAAAGATTCATCAATCATATTCAATCTCCACAATCTTCTTCCTCCCGGAGAAAGTTTTAATCTTTATCTTACTGAAGTGAACATTAAATTTCTTCGCCAAAATCTTAATCAATTCTCTGTTAGCCTTCCCATCTTCCGCCTTTTCTTTCAAATAAATCAAATAATCTCCGTCGGGCAGTTCAACAATTTCCTCTTTCTCTGAATTCGGCTTAACCCTTAGTTTTATAATCATGAACTGACTTTCTTCTAAAAACACGTCTGAACTCTCTCAATTTTCTATCACTATAATAAAATTTATCAGACTCATAAATTTTTCTCGACCAATCATTCCCAAGTTCTCCGAAAAATCTCCTTTCAAAGTCAGGAACATTGCCTTCCTTCCTTCCTTCTCTGGACATATCCCACAAGCTAAAAACAACATCATAACAATCGCCAGCTGTACAGTCTTCCCTGCGTCCGACTAAACAACCATTAACATCGCGAAAAGGAAAACCAAAACAAGGCAACACGCCTCTAAAACTCTTGGGAGAAAAAACTCTAAAGCCAAGCCAGATATCAACAAAACCATGCTCCCTCAATTCAGGTTCGCGCCCTGTAAATTCATGAACAAAATCATACAATCTATCAAAATCACTGCCGGCTTCTTCCGAGCTTTCACAGCTCTTCCTATAAATTACCAGACTCCCCATAAAACAAAATCCAATAAAGAGTTTATAAATTATCGCAATCAACAGAATTTGTTGAAATAATTAGACACAAAGCGCACTTTCTTCGGGCGATGCAAATAAATTACAGGAAATTTTCAGGCTTTTTCAAGAAAGTCTAATCAGCACTCACTGTTTCCTTTTATGATAGACATTCAAGAAAGTCAAAATATTTTTCACTCCATCATATGAATAAGAAACTCTGAAAGGTGGCAGATAAACTTCCCTTGTATCTTTTCTCTCATATTTCATCGGTTTACCAATTTCGGGATTTTGAATAATCTTCCTTATTAACTTCTCAAGTCTTATAAGATAACTTCTATCCAATTTACATTTAACACTCTTAAAAGTATCAGTCTCCTTTACTTGCATTTTTTCCCTTAAAAGTTAAGAGAAATTCTTCCGCAGAATCGTAGGCAGTATATTTATTGTCATCAACATCCCCCCAAGCCTTTCTCGTCCCCTCAACAAACTCTCTATTTTCATCCTCACTAAAATCTCTTTCCCAATTCAATTTATCATTAATCATTTCTATTTCAATCTCTATTTTCTTCAACTTCTCATAAATCTCATTCAAACCAATTTGCTTCTGCTCCATATTTTACCATAAAATACAAAATTAATAAAGGTTTCTACATTATTTCTTCAGCGCAAACTATCACAAACCAATTGTTTAGATTAAACATCTTTTTCATAAAGAGAAATAAAACACTCAGACTTCATCCATTTATGCAAAAGTTTCAAAGATTCTTTTCTGGTTTTCATAAAATCTAAATAAGCAGGAGTTTTATAAAATTAATGGAAGAAAAGAAAAAACCATTCTACAAAGAGCCACAGAACATAATAGGAATATCCTCTATAATTGTTACCATAATGCTAGCAATCTTTATCGGTCAAGATGGTGAAAATAACATCAAAAATATAAATTCTCCAAATAGTGTAAATACTATTGGAAATGGAAACATAGTAAACGTTGGCGGAATTCCAGAACCAAAAATTGAGTTTGAACAAATAAAGTCGAACGTACAAGAAGGAGAGATATACATAAGTGAGGGAATATTAAAAATAAATTCACTAATCCCCGTAAAAGAATTAATAGTAACTGTAGAAAGTAAGAGTTTAGATAATTTTGACTTAGAATTCATAGAACAAAATGGATTCCTCTCCACAAGTAGCACAGAGATAGTAAACGGCAAAAAATCTATTCTAATTAGAAATGCAAGAGGAAAATATAAATTAATAATAAATACAAGAGAAAAGGAAAATAAAATAAATATTGGATATGATTACAAACCATTCAGTGACTACTAAATTTCTACTTTGTCATAGACATCAATAATTTTCAAAAATCATTTAATTCTCCCCGCTAAAGATTCTTTGGTAGCATCGCTAATAATCGGAGAATTCAATGCTTTTATTTTCTTGTGATTAAAAATTCTTTCTAAAACAACAACAGAATTTTCTAACACGTGTGCAATATGTTCCCAAGTAGCGCAAGATATATGTCGACCAGGAGAAAAAGAGTAATTAACACTCCTAATAATAATACAAAACTTCTGTTGATTTGAAGAATTATGAATTCCGTTATTATGGAGTGTATTTCTTATCAGAGCTGGAACATTTAACATTTTAAGACATCTTTTAGGCAAAGAAAGAAAAAGTATCAGAGCTTCCGCCTCATTATAAAAACCTCCACGACTCTTAAGACTAAGAGACTTATTCAAAGTAGAAACACAATTTTCAATTTGAAACTGACAAAGCAAAACAAAGGATAATTTAGAAATCTTGTCCCAACCTCTCAGAACATCTTGAGACATATTATCATCTAAAAGGCCTATGAGTCTTCTAATAAAATATTTTTGTTGCACTCCTCCAATCACCCAAGAATCCAAAAAATTAAGTTTAGAAAGGTGGATGACTGCTATCTTCTCAATATTATTCAAAGTCTGATTTCTTATATCCTCGAGAGGAAAGTTAAAATTATTCTTTAATTTAAAACAATTATCTACTAGGGATTTGACACATTCAGCTTTTTCTTTATAAGTTTTACATTTCTTATACATCTCACTCATCTCGTAATTATCTCCAGCCCATCTCTATTCTTAATCAAATATTCTTTCCCGACCGCCCTCTTCGTTCGAACATCAATCGCCTTCACGAAGCCCCGCCCAATATCCGAATGTAGCCTGAAAGCAAAATCCAAAGCGGTGGAACCGTGAGGCATAAGGTAACAATCCGGCAAAACATTCCCATTTGAATCCTCCAGCTTGTCACCCGCCGGAAAAATCGTAACCATTTTCAGCAACTCAAAAACAACTTTATTTAAAATATCCTGAACTCCTGTTCCGGTTTCATGCTCGCCTAAAAAATCCTTAACATCCTCCAGAACCTTCCTCTGATTGTCGTTAATCTCGCCAATTATCTCAAAACTCTTATCGCCGGGAACGTAACTCACTAATTTGTTTTTATCAGCCTGTCTTAAAACCAGTTCATATTCGGCAGAACAAGGCACAATAGGATAATCAAAATCATTCTTCATCCTGTCAAAATTTCCCTCGGACTTAGGCCTGTCCATTTTATTCGCCGCAATTATCATCGGCTTCGTGCTCCTCCTTAATTCTCTCGCAAATCTCGCAACCTCGTTATTATCCCACGAACTTGGCTTTTCAGAATTAAATTTTCCTGATAAAACAACACTCTTAACATCGTCCTCCGAAACTTTCAGCCCTGAAAACTGCTTGGCAACAGCCTCGGCAAAATTCCCTTTTTGCATTTCTATCGTCCTGGCAAAAGTTTTCCAGACTTTAATTAAAATTCCAAGATACCATTTATCCAATTCTCTTTCAATCATATCCAGTCCCTCACCGGGATAAAAATCCTCACACGGCTTTCCCTCCGCGTCGGTTTCCCCAGACATATCAACAACGTGAATAAAAGCATCAGCGCTTGCTAAATCATTCAGGAAAGCGTTGCCCAGCCCCTTACCTTCCGAAGCTCCTTCAACCAATCCTGCGACATCCATCAGCTCAAAAGGAACAAATCTCCATTTCCCCATCAATTTCTTCCCGTTTTTTCCCAAACCATCTTTAACAAAACCTTCACGCGGATTTGCCACCTTCCCAAACTCAGGAGCCAAATCCTCAATCTTAACATAAGCCATTCCTGAATTCGGTTTTATCGTCGCAAAAGGATAATTCGCAATCAAAACATCACTCAGCGTCGCCGCCTTGAAAAACGTGCTCTTCCCTACGTTAGGACGACCAACTAACCCTATCAGCATATTAATTAAGAAAAAGAAGAGTTAATAAAATTACCGAGTATGCTAAATCCGTCGCCGAGCGTTCCAGTAACCCCAACAATCTGTCGTATCCGATAATTATTTCCTAACGACAAATTAAATCTCTTTTCTCTTCTATAAAAAATAAAGGCGATTAGTGGTTTAACGCACCATTTTTTGGTAATTGCCGACGATAAATTATACAAAAATATGTCTTGCAAATGTAAATGCGAGCTTTTAATATTTTCAAATTAATAAAAAAAATAGTGAACCTTTACCGATGATAAAAGATAATTCTTTAATTTATCTATCTATCTTATTATTTTAATTTGTGACTTTTTGGTGCTAAAATGCCTTAATCACCAAATAAAATTTTATACTCTTCATTAATTTAAATTATTGCTTTGTCATCGGATAAGTTATTATAAATTAAAATATCTCTCTGGCTAATTCAGCAAGTTAATTTTTAACAGCCTTAAGAACTAATTTTCGGATAACACAGCCCCAACAATCATAACTTTCCAGAAAACCTAAACTTTATATATATTCCCAAATCTCAATTATAAATGATCCCGTAGCTCAGCCTGGTTAGAGCACCGCTCTTATATGAGCTCGTCTCGTCGGAGACGAATTTTCACAGCTCGTGAAGCTAAGAAAGGCGGGGGTCCGGAGTTCAAATCTCCGCGGGATCATTCTATTTTTCATAGCCACTTCAATTTTTTTCAAATCAGAAATCCTTTTCATGTAAGTAAAATAATTGCCTTCTCCGCCCATCATTCCAGCATCAACAGCGACGCTAAATTCCTGACGGCAGAATCAATTCCTATATCTATCCTTCCGAATCTTCCCACGCCAAATAAAAAGCTAAACCTTACTTAAATTTTTCTAATCACTTCTTGCCATTAACTTTACAAAGAGCCAGCGTATAGGAACCGTTTTCAGCCATAATTAAATTAACATCATCAAAATAAATCCCCAGATATTTTTCCAGTTCTTCTTTAGTATAATGGTAAGTATACCCTACAATAATCTGATCTCCTTTATCAAAACGCAGTTTCCTTTCATGAAGAAAAATTTCTGCGTCATTCTCGAGAATAAAAACATATTCTATTCTGGAGTTCTGAAAGCGAATATCAAATTTAATATCTTTTTCCTTCAACCCAAGTTCCAAAGGAACCTTGGCAAAGAAATTATAAAATGATTTGCTGCCTTTCAGAAAAGCGACTACATCTTCATCAACCATTCCATTGTCAACACCATTTCCAATCAACAAATAATCTCCAGACTTCATGCTATCTCTTATTTGATAAAGCAGCTCATGCAATTCAAAGTTGCCCATAGTATTTCCAAGAAGCAAAAATAAATTTTTCTTATCGCCCCTCCTATTCAACAAGGGCATGACATTTTCGAGATTCTCAAAATCAGAAATGTTCCACTTAAACTTCAGAACTTCACCGATGCCAACCTTAGAAACTCTTTCAATAGCTTTGCTAACAAGATAACCACTTATATCAATTGGGCAGTATCTGACTTTCTCCCTGTCTTTCAATTTATCAATAAAAATAACTGCCTTCCTTCCATCACCACAACCCAAGTCAATTAAATTAATGTTTCCCTCTCCAACAATCTCAAGTATCTCATCTACATTTTTACCAATCAAAGTCATCTCCTTCGGTCCAAACTCCGACTTATAAGACTCAGAATCCAACATATCCAAATAACTCTGCGCCTGCTCCGGCGTCAGATACCACAGCTTGGAATCAGCAATGTTCCATACTCGGGTTTTACCTCTAAGACTGTAGCCCCTCTTAATCAACTCCTTAAAAATCAAGTCGTTAACTTTCACAACCATGCAAAAAACACCAGACAATCGTTTAAATATCTTTCCAATCTGCAAAAAAATGACTTCACAAAAACTATTTTAAAAAACTAAAGAAATAAAAATGCTTAGGCAAGAAAAGAATATTCTCAGATTATAAAAATTTATCGAGGATAAAATTAGGCGCTGAAAAATTACCCTAGTTGTGTTCAAAAAATCGCAACATATTTAAACTAAGAAATATTTTATAAGAAATCAAAAGAGGATGAAATGGTGAAGAAAAAAACAAAAAAGAAAACTTCCGTAAGAGCGTCCGTTGCGCCTTCTAAAGCCGTGAAAAAATCCGCTCTTAAAACTAACAGGACCCTCGCAATCGTCGCACTTATTCTAAACCTGATAATACCCGGGCTTGGAAGCCTTGTCGGCAAAAGATTTCTCGCCGGCTCATTGCAGTTAATACTGACTATAATAGGGGGAATAATTTGGACATATACAAATTACGGCGCGCCAGTCATAATCCTCGCTCTCGTCTGGGCACTTGTCACAAGCATAAACATGATAAGGACAGGCAAATAATTCTCAACAGCAAGACTTAAAAGCCCTTCAGTTTTCTTGACTCCAGCCCCTATAGTCTAGAGGTTAAGGACGTGGCCCTTTCGCGGCCAAAACCCGGGTTCGAATCCCGGTAGGGGCATTCGCTTCGCTCATGCTCCATACGACTGCCCATGTGTGGTCAGCCGAAGGGGCATTATGGGATTGAAAATCCTATCTACCGTTTTGTGCGAGAGCAAATAAGATTTCATGAAGTGAAATTCTCCTTAAGTTTCTGAACTCATAGAAACTCTTTTCTAAAGAGTTTGTATTTCGAATCCCGGTAGGGGCATTCATGCGTAAAATGTGCTATGCCCCGTTGGAGCATAAACAAAATAAAATTCGAATCGTGGGCGGGGCATTGAATTGGGAAATGTTCAAATCCCCAACGGAGAGGCGAAAAGTGAAACTTTAAAAATTAGAAATAACTTGTAGTAACAAATAAAATGGGATGGAAAGAATTACCAAAATGGACTAAGATTCTAGTGTATGTATCGCTTGTTATTTTTATCTGTTTGTCTGTTACTTTAATTTATGCGCTTTCCTTAGGTGGTGAGAGTGGTGTTTTTGGTCTTCTCTTTTTCATAACATATATGGGAACACTTATCGGAATGTGGATTTTAGGATTTTTCAATAAATGGTTAGTTAGTAAAAGAATTAAATGGTTGCCAAATGTTATTTCTGTAATTGGTTTGGTTAGTATGTTGGTTGCTTCTTTATGGTCCGTTTATGAACGTATTCGGTATAGTGGTGTACTGGGTTGGCATTTTGGGGGTTTAAACTTAGGTCATGTACTTGGCTGGCAGGTTCCTTATTGGATAGTCATAATTTATTTTGTCGTATCATTAATTCTCATAAATAAAAAAACTTAGATACTTTAGCACAATTAATAATCATAAAAAGAGGAAAAACAAGAAAAAAGCTTGAAGAATAGTTCAATGCACAACCCCCCCTGGGGCATTGAACACAAATCCATGCCCAACATGGGATTTGAATAAAATCAGGGGAATTTCCACCCCCGGTAGGGGCATTTCCTACGGAAATTCCAAACAAACGCGAACAAAAAAAACTTTCGCGTTTGAGGGCATTTGCTTTTTGGTTCGGCTCCCATATTAAAAAGTATAAACTAATACGAATCTCCACTAATGGCTTCATTATTTTCCAACAACCTACCAATTTTAATATTGGTAAACCAATAACATTATTAGAATTTCAATCATAACATCGGCATTAACAGAAGTCGGCGAAGCCGATTTGGACGAAGAAGTCTGCAAGACTTCGTAGTCTGTTAATGCCTGTTAGTTTCTCCCGAATACTTGCAGGGACTAAAATTTAGTGCAACGATGCCGAAGACAAAATTTTAGAGTTAAAGTGAACTCTGGGACGGCGGGACGCTGTCAAAAATAATTTCAGATTGTCGCTGATTAATAGAATAACTGCGAAGCAGATTGCTCATAAAATTAAAATTGATTACTAAAAAATATTTATTTATGCTTTCTTGCCAATTTTTTGTTTAGCTTTATAATCCAGTTTTTAACTTTGGGTGTATTGTAGATATCTCTCATATAAGAATATTTTGGGATGTAATTTTCATTATTTTTTCTTATTATATAATCTCTTATGGCAGTTGGATAGATTAAGTTAAAGTTACCGCTTGGTAGTTTTACTTCGCCACATTCTCCATAAAGAGTGTCGCTTCCTGTTGGACGACCAACTTGCATTACTCCTTTTATAGAAAGAAGTCTGTCTAAAATTAAAAGTACAGCGCTTCTTCCACCTTCTGTCAGAACATAAATCCTTCCTCTTACAGGATTACTCATTTCTCTTGTTTTTTTGTATTTTGTCTTGAAAAATATCCTCACAAGATTTTTGTTATTTTTAATTGCCTTTTTCATTTCCATAAGAATTTTCCGATAATACTTTCTAGTTTGAATCTCCTTAAGTTTATTTTTTATATCTTCTTCTAAATTATTAATATTATCTTTAGAAACTCTAAAAACTAAACTAAAATTTCTATAAGGATAATTCTCCAGGGAGTCAATATATCTCTTAGTAAATAAATTATTCAACATGTTCACACCCCACACAGTGTTTCCACCTTCTGCGCCTCTAAAATCAAGAACTATGATATCTTTTCTCCTACAATACTTAATATTATCAACTACCTCCCTAAGCTGATGAAGCTGTTCTTTATTTCTTGGATAAAATGACTTAAGTGTGACCCAGCAAAGATCTTTTTCTTGAAAATCAATATTGGCTATATCTTTTTTCAATCTATTGTTTCCTATTTTTCTATTGGGTGGCTCTAACCTTAAATGTCTATCCTTAAAACCATTAACGTAATCATTTAGAACCTGTTTATACTCTGCTTTAGTTCTTATCCTCTTTGTTTTATTCATGGCCATCTTGAAGCCTTTATCGAACCATCTTCTAAAAACAGGATGGCTACATTTTATTTCAGCGGGTGCTGGATGATTCTTTTTTATCCATTCATAAATAAAATTTAAATCTTTAACTGCCACATCGGCAACTTTTGTCATGTCTTAATACATGTTCACATACAATATAAAACTTTGTTATTTTTGAGACGACAATTTGCTATCTAAGGGTGGGTGGTCGGGGGTTTTAAAGTGCCCCCCTAATTTTTGGTTTTTATCTTAAAGTCTAGAGAATTTCAATCATAAACAATAAGTTTATATATGTAAACTCCAAGTTGATATCATGAAAAATAGTAAAGACAACGAAATGAAATTAGTGCTTTTGATACTGAAAAGTCCCGAGAAAGAATACAACTCGCGCAACTTAGCTGAGCTTATGGGAATCAGCCCGATGGGTGCTTTAAAAATAGCGAGAAGGCTGGCAAAAGAAGGTATTCTCAAAGCTAAACAAATCGGAAAGTCAAAAATATATAGCATTAATCATGAAAGCAGTTATGCCATTTCATACGCCTCCTTTCTGATGAAAAAAGAATCTGAATGGTCAAAAGCGTATGTAAAAAGATGGATTGGCGAGCTTCAAAAAATAAAACATGCGAACGCAATTATCCTTTTCGGCTCTGTCTTAAAAAAAGAGAAAGAAGCGGAAGATATAGATTCTCTAATAATTGTTAATAAAAAGGCATTTCAAACTGTGGAAAAGGAAGTAGACAAAATAAATATTCTCAATGAAAAAAAGATTCATCCTGTTTATCAGACTGAAGAAGATTTAGAAAAAAATATAAAATCGGGCAATAAGGTAATCTTAAATGCTATAAAGGGCATTGTAGTTTCCGGGGAAGAAAAACTGGTAAGTTTATTGAGAAAATGAGTCACGCGAAAAACAAGGTCAATTGGTGTCTGAAAAAGGCAAAAGAAGAGCTTAAAGAAGGAGAAACGCACAGAGGATTGGTCAAAACAGAAATAGACAAAAAGCAAATACAGAAGCACATAGCAAAAGCAGAACATGATTTAATGGCGGGAATTAAGTTTGCGGAAATAGGTTTTTCTGACTGGTCGGCGAGTGCATTTTTTTATTCTATGTATCATTGTTTATTAGCCATCGCTTCTAAGTTTGGTTATGAGTCGGGAAATCAGGAATGCACTTTCGCCTTAATGCACTACCTTTCAGAAGAAGGAAAGATAAATATTGAGAAGGATGCCCTTGATAAAATTGCATCTCTTGATACAAAAAAATCAAAATCTGAAACAACAAGCGTGAAAGCGAGAGAATTGTATCAATACGGAACAGACTTGTCAATTGACAGCCCGGTTTATGAAAAGTTACTTAGTTTATCAAAAAAGATTTTATCAAAGACCAAGGAAATAATTGAGGAAAATTAATATATCAATTCAGTAAAGAGGGTCTTTAAATACTCAAAGGTTTTTTAGTTAATTGAAAGTAAAAATAGTTTTCAAGACGAGCGTTGTCCAGGCTGGCTAGCGTTCGGTAGGGGCATTTCAAAAGATGGTAAAAAATTTGGTAATAGCAATCCTTGTCGTAGCACTAATTGGAATAGTGTACTACATAAGAGAAAGCAACCGCTACTTAATCATCGCTATAATCTTTCTGTTCCTTCTTTTTATAGCCTTAATCCAGTACCTAAACAGTCAAGCAAAAAAATTATCCTCAAAAGACACGCTGCCCGACACAAAATATACGTACCAAAAATAAAAGCCAAGTCCCAAAAAGTTCCACCTACACTTATATCAACTATTTTTCACAACCTAAATTAACCAAATGGGGCTGACGCGGCGGTATTTTTCTAGGCACCACCTCCAAATCCGCTGCCATTCCCCATTCACCTCTTATAAAAATTATTTATCCAATATCTCTTGAAGAAAGGTAAAGTCAAAGTTGAAAGAAAAAATCCGATAGCAGGAACAAGCGCGTTCAACCAGGGATTTTGAACATTAATTAAAAAAAGAAAAATAACAACAATAGCATAAGTCATTAAAGAAATAATAAATCTTCTTGCATTGCTCGTCTCCCAGGCCTTATCCGCCTCAACTCTTTTATTTCTCTCAAGAATTTTCTCAACGATTTTAATCATTAATCAAAAACACAAAAAGAGTATTTATCCTTATCGCATCCAGTTGTCTTCCCATCTTCTAATCTCGTTCTCGTCGATGGAAACGTCAATCTTTC